>WBZX01000115.1_pt2 | contig 69214 bp, 62 predicted proteins | sample 5204211 | NCBI WGS metagenome assembly WBZX01 (sample SAMN12344362, study PRJNA552823) | activated sludge metagenome | biome: Activated sludge suspended growth; feature: Nitrification reactor; material: Wastewater; isolation source: activated sludge from nitrification reactor of wastewater...
GGATGTCTGGAAATAGCATCCTAAAGCTGTCACAAGTAACCGTCGCCACATCTTCATAATATTGTCGCAGGTAATGAGTACGCACCAGGTCAAGTCTGCCCCGATAATCCACCACTGTGTCCTTCCATTGTTCATGCGGAATAGCATGCAACAAGTATGTAGTATCCGTGGCTGTGACCACATAAGCTTCCATGTTTAGCGCCAATGCCTGGTCCCAATAACGAGGCATGTGGTCAAAAGGTAAGGTCCCCCAATGATCAAGGTCTATGTAATGACGCACAGCCTCATGCTTGGTGGCATATCTTCGCTTGTCCGGATCTACCGCATGCTCAGTGACATAGTCGATGTAGGGCTTGTACCAACCCATCATTTCACTTGGCACCGTATACACAGCTACCCTGTTGATCAGCCGGTGGCCGAAAAATCCCCATTCGGAAGCGCCGAGCAGGAGGACCAGGTATAGCCAGGATTGTATCATGTGCCAAAGAAATAATCGTATGAACGGAATGCGCCTTTCATCACTTCATGCTGTCCTATCATAAAATCCCTGCCCTCATACTGTATAAAATACCTGCTGACCGGTGGTGAAAACTCAGATACTGATATAGGCCCGACAGGATAAAATTTCAAAGAGGACGTCTTATCCGGATAGATCATCGTCATCTCCACAAAAGGTACCATCTGCAATATGCTGTCCTTCTCCTGTGCATCATTCATATAATCTTCACATGCCAACTGGCTGAGTGTAGTAAAATATGACTTCACACGATTGGTCACTTCTCCATCCTTTCGGGGTGTGGTCGTATACATCGGATCTACTGCATAGCCACTACCCTTCTTATAGATGACAAAGGAATGTTGTATTTGTTTAGGATAACGCACCTTCATTGTATCCACCTTGTCCATATCTTCCATCCAGAAGCGTACATCCCGCCAGTCTACCGGCGTCAACGCATAGCGTGCACGCATACCGCCATCAAACCCAGGCTGATTGAGGCAATAAGGCTGGCTGGAACCCTCCTTGAGAAAGTACGTACCACGCTCATCCTGTGTCACCCCGCCTACATAATAGTTGAGCAGAGAGGCCCCACCAAGGTCAAATATTTCAACATGTATACCTGTCACTGCCATCGATGGCAGGATATTTTCAGTCGCTGCCCGGTTAGGAATATGATCAAGATGCTGTGTCTGGATGCCGCGCAACAAATGGTCAATGTTAGTCTGCCTGACTCTGTACTGGTCATTGACGACCCAATGATCTCCCACACGCTTTAGATCTGACCGCGTACCATCCTTGTGCGTAAGGATGATCCTCCCGATGGTATTGATATTTTCAATTTTAAAATTGCTCTCCGCCCTGTCGATCGTAGTCGATTGATCCCCCTTGTTTTTGTAGACATAGAAGACAATAAGCCCGATCAGGACCATTGCAATGAGGAGGATGATGTTTCTTTTCATACAGGTTTATTTCTTGTGCCGGAATAGTATCCGGCCAAAATTACTCACAACTCTACCCTCAAGAATGCCTTACATAATTGGCCACCGGCCGTTGGATGGAGTTCTCTCCGCCAACCACAGAAATACCAATTGTGAATCCCTTTATGGAATTCAGGAAAGGAAAGATACTGCTGGCGGAGAGAACTCCATCCAGCGGCCTTTTTATTTCCTGCGGAAATGTATAAATAAGCCAATTCCGAAATCAGATCCTGGGTTGACTTTAAGTTGATCGGGAATGACATCAATTAGCAAATTTCCTTTTTCTAAGAAACTGGTAAATAAGCCCTAATAGAAAAATCAAACCCAACGGCCCCAGGATATTGATCACCTGCCATTTGGTCTGTTCTTCCTTCGCTTTGACTGCATTGAGCAGGCGCAACTTGATGTCCTTCGAGCGGGCTTCAAGGACACCTGACTCGTCCAACATATATTCTACTGCATTAAGGAGAAAATCACGGTTGCCCGTAAATGATGTATTCTCATACTTATTAAATCCCAAAGGTGCTATCTCTCCTGATGTCGAATTGACCAGGTTCTTGATGATGTCACCATCAGTGACCACCAGCACCTTGGCAGAATCACCAGATGGTTTGTATGGCAACCCGGCATTCTTTAGGACATCCATCTGCCCTTCTGACAGCCGGTTCTTATACATGGATTCAAATGTCCCTTCGAGCATCACGGCAAAGTTCTGAGGCCCCTTATTGAAAAGTTTTGGATCAGGCTCTTCACGAAGGATATCAAAACTGAGTCTTACTGGTGTCAGTTGTATCCTGCTGTATTGTGAGGATTGCAACAATATCGTCTTCCTGACCGGGGAGGCCGTCCGTATGGTATCTACACTTCCAGGAAACTCAAGTTGTATCCGGTCCAATCCTTTGGTGATCGGATGATCTGATGTAGTAGAGATCAGCGGGTGATAGTACCACGGAAAGAGCTCTGTCTGTGGCTTGTCGCCCTGCATACCCACGACCATTGGTATCCTGGTAGATTGCAGATCCAGGACAAGGTTTGGATTGACCCTTGCACCAAGATTAAAGAGCAATGGATCAAGCCCCAGGTTGTAAGGCATTGGAATGTAATACTTATTCTGGTTGATACTGTCCAGTGATACTACAAGCGGATCGATCAGGAAAAGGACATGTCCTCCATTCATGATATACTGATCAAGCATAAAGAGGTGTGCTTCAGAAAATTCCTCCGTTGGCTTGGCGATGATCAGTGCCCTGATATCTTTTGGTATCTGCACAATGCTGTCCAGGTTGATCCTGTTGACGGCATAGGCATTACTCAGGTCTTTTTCAAATGAAGCGGTCTGCAGGCGGGTGAGTTCCCCCTGTCCTTCAGTGAAGGCAACAATTTCCCTGGTCTTTCTCTTGATCTTCTGTATGCCATCAGCCAGTTTGTATTCCAGCAGGCTAATGCTGTTGTTGAGAATCACTTCCTTGTCAGCACCCGGGATGTCATCTTGCAAGAGGTTGACCGGAATACTGCGTGTCCCATAGTTGATGACAGCATAAGGAAATATATACTGGGCCGATGCCCCTGCAGCATCACTGATCCTGAGTTTAGTGGGTACTAATCCCTCTTTAGAAAGTTGTTGGTGACGTGCGTTGACTTCTTCAATCGTGCCTTCGTTTGGATTTTCAAAATTGTATTCGATCTGCGGACTAACCTGCGAAAACCTGCGCAGCATGTCTTCAGTAGATTCCTGCAACCGCTTAAATCCTGCAGGGAAGCGACCGGCGAGCAACACTTTGATATAGATGCGGTCATCAAGATCCTTGAGCAGTTCCCTGGTCGCAGGGGCAAGTGTGTAGCGACGCTCTTCAGTAGCATCAAATGATGTGTATACCCATTGTGATGCGATATAGACCAGCACGATTATCCCTGTGGTCAGTAGGCCGGTAGTGATGACCTTACGGCTTTCGGCAGCAAATAGTTTAGGCATCAGGGGTCAGATTCGTTTGGTGATGGTGACCCATGTCCAGGTGAGGCATAGTCCGATGAGGCATATAAAATAACTCAGGTCGCGGGTCTCGATGACCCCGCGGCTGATGGAGTGATAATGATAGTCGATACCAAGGGACTCTATGATGGCATCAAGGCTACCTGAAAAGGAAGCAATCCGGCTGATGAAATAAAATCCATAATACAAGACAAAGCAAAAGAATACCGCCATGACAAAAGCGACAATCTGGTTAGCTGTCTGTGCAGAAGCAAAGACTCCGATCGCACAAAAGACCGCACCCAATAAGAAAAGCCCGACATAAGATGCAGCAATCTGCCCCAAGTCGATATTGCCCGGAGGCGAACCCAGCCTGTATATCGAAATAACATAGATGATGGTAGGCAGCAAGGCTATTGCAAGCCAGGAAATGGTTGCAAGGTATTTGCCCAGTACAATCTGCCATGCGGAGATTGGCCTGGTAAGCAATACTTCCAGTGTAGCCGCTTGCTTCTCTTCTGCAAAGGTCCGCATGGTAAACGCAGGGATCAGAAAGATGAAGATGAGTGGGGCAATCTCGAAGAGTGCATCGATACTGGCGAAAGGGGTCTGCAACAAGCTGAAGTCTGGAAACACCCAGAGCACAAGGCCGAGCACAGCAAGCAGAAGGCCTACGGTGATATAGGCGATCATCGAACTGAAGTAACTGGCTATCTCCCGTAGGTATACCGCTCTCATGAGGCTTTGTTGGTGAGTTGCTGGAAGATATTTTCTACACTCTCCCGGATGGTTGACATCTCCAGTATCTTGAGATTCTTGCTGACGGCAAAATCAAATATCGCCTCGTTGAGGGTACTTTCATCACCGGTGATGATATAACGATTGCTACCTGCACTGTCATGTGCGATATACCCCTTGATCTCCCGCAATGTCATATCCACGACAGGACGCGAGAAAAGCACCTCTACGCGATAGGCATTGGAGAGGTTTTGACTGAGCATGTGGATATTGCCATCCCCGACGATGATCCCCTTGTTGATGATCACCACCCGGTCGCATAAGGCCTGCACTTCCTGCATGATATGCGTGCTGAGGAGAATAGTTTTTTCTTTTCCAAGGTCACGTATGAGTTGACGTATCTCTACCAGTTGATTTGGATCCAGTCCAGAAGTAGCTTCGTCAAAGATCAGCACTTCAGGGTCATGCAGGATTGATTGGGCCAGTCCTACCCGCTGGCGATAACCCTTGGACAAGGAGCGAATGAGCTTGTGACTTTCGGTAGATAATCCGGTCATGCCGATCACCTCATTGATGCGCTTCCATGGTTGGTCGATCTTATAGATCCTTGCGACATATCTCAGGTATTCCTTGACATACATATCAAGGTACAGCGGGTTGTTTTCAGGCAGGTATCCAATCAGTGCCTTAATCGCTTGATTTTCTTCGGTGACCGGAATTTCATTGATCAGTATCTCACCGCCATCAGGGGCCAGGTAGCCTGTGATCATCCGCATGGTCGTGGTCTTGCCGGCACCATTTGGGCCAAGAAAACCAAGAATCTCCCCTTTTCCAACCTGGAAGGATATGTCATTTACTGCCTTCTGGGGGCCAAATTGTTTGGAAAGGTGGGAAACAAGTATCGACAAAACCCGGCTGTTTTTGAATGTTAGGTGAAGGGCAAAAATAGGGGAAAAAGAATGAAATAGGGCGTTGGTCCAATAAGGATTAGTTAATAGCATTGCCGGCACCAATCATAACCTATCTGCTCGATTGTTTTGGTATATTCACTGATCTATATCCATTCACGTAAGTAAGATAGCCGTATGTCCTCTCTCTCCGGAAACATTTGCCTTGTGCTCGCTGCCCTCATATTTAGTCCTGTATTTACGCCGTTGTTTCATTCCAGGGTAAGTACCAGCAATGACCAGGGGGCAAGTGGATACATGATCATATTTGTAGTATTCATTCACCTCCTTTTCCTGGCCCTTACTGTTTTCGCCTGCATGTCCATAGCCAGAAATGGAGGTTTTAACTGGATTTCACAGAAGTCAGGTATCCGCACTATCCTCATTTGCCTTGGACTGCTATCGATGTTGATGGTTTCAGCGATCAGCGTGATGGTCCGGTTTACCGGCACATCAGGACCCGCAATTCTCGTATCCCTGATGAAGATAGCCCCAGCAATAATATTCATTCTGGTGATTGGTGCCGGTTTGATCCTGAATAATGAAACACTGCGCAGCTCAATTCCCATAGCAGTATACAAATTCCCCTTGGCTATCGGGTCATTCCTTTGCCTGGCAGGACTTATCTATGGAGGGATTTCCATAGCAACTGCAGAGCCTGTAGGGCTGGAAGATTCCACACGTCAATATGAAGCTGCTCCATCCATCAAGGAAAGCAGACTCTGGGCGATAGAAGAAGCTGATATATCCGTTGATTTTGTCAGGATCCTGGGTTTCACTTCTGGTCTTTATCCCTTAGAAGTAAGAGAGAAGGCAGCCGCCAAGGTCAAGACACATCCTGACTACCAGAACGAACTGATCAGGTTACTCAAGAGTGATCATCCGCTCGATGCATTAAGTTTCATGTCATTTAGTGAGGTCGATGATATTACCCTTTTTCCGGCAGCTATTGACACCGGTATCATCAATGCTGCTGCCTGGATCCGTTACTCCATACAAGGCTCCAGCCCCTCTGAGTTTTATGCAGACCAGTATACGAGTGAAGTGACCAGTATCCTCAGGTCAGCCGATCGCTTTGAAGGAATGGGTGTAGACTTCCTGTCTTCAATCAAGGAAGTGCGCTCAGCTCTAGACGAACCTTTAGGAGGTAAGCAAGTAAAATACGATTGCACTTCCGGCCTTGACGAGTGGATAAAGAACCACTCATGATTTTCAAGTGTTCCTCTTTCGCCTCTTCAGCCTTGACCCACACACTTACCCACACCCACACTGCCCTCTGCCCTCTGCTCTCTGCTCTCTGCCCTCTGCCTTTCGCTTCTTTCACCATTTAAACATAGACTCACACCCATGCCCACACACAAACCGCCCTATGCTCTCTGCTCTCTGCCCTCTGCTCTCTGCCTTTCGCCCCTTTAACGCTAATTAACAGCCGAAAGCTGTGAATTACATATCTTTGACTCCTGTTATATCTCTATTATGAGCCAAGATCCTAAGCCTTTAAAGAAAAAAGTAGTCGCCGCCAAACCTGCAACCACTGTTCAGTCCCAGCGTCGCGCTTCCAATACCCGTAATGTCCAGTCATTTCCACTGCTGTTCAACAGGCAGACATATATCAATATTGGTATAGGTTGCGCCCTGATCGCGGTTGGTTTGTTGCTGATGCTGGGAGGTGGAATGAAGGATCCTAATGTATGGGATGAAAGCGTCATCTACAGCTTCAGGCGGATTACCCTGGCCCCTGTTTTCATCCTGGCAGGATTGGGCATGCAGGTGTATGCCATCTTCAAGAAGTAATATGTCCACTCACTCCTAAAGGCATATCCCGGGTCATTTTATCCGGGCAGAATTGACGTGTCATGACACTTCCATTTGTCACTTCTCCGGCCACAGCTGATTTTATATCAGGAGCCATGATACTCGTGGATAAACCCAAGGGCTGGACTTCCTTTGATGTCGTCAATAAAATCCGGGGAGCGCTCAGGCACAAATACAATATCAAGAAATTAAAAGTCGGTCATTCCGGTACGCTTGATCCTATGGCAACCGGCTTGCTTTTGATCTGCACAGGCAGTTGGACAAAGGAATTGCACCACCTGACAGGACTGGACAAAAAATATAAAGCCCAGGTTACACTGGGGATTGAGACCGACTCTTATGATGCGGAAGGCAAAATAATGGAGTCAAGGGAAGTCCCTCCGTTGACGGAAGAACTACTGATAGATCATCTTCAAACTTTTGTTGGCGATATCGAACAATTTCCTCCTGCCTTTTCAGCCATCAAAAAAGATGGCAAGCCACTCTACGAACTTGCGCGGGCCGGCAAGGAAGTCAAGACAGAAGCAAGAAAAGTAAAAGTCTATTCAATAGAGCTGCTGAGTTATGCTGCGCCTGTAGCAGAGCTTATGGTACATTGCGGCAGTGGCTTCTATGTCCGTTCACTTGCCCATGACCTCGGCCAAAGGATCGGATGCGGTGCTCACCTCTCCGGTCTCATCAGGACATCCGTTGGTCCTTACGAACTGAAAGATGCATTCTCAATGGAAGAGATAAAAAATGCAATCATCTAAATTCTTTTCAGTCCCTTCATCCCTTCATCCTTTCATCCCTTCTTCCCTTCATCCCTTCATCCCTTCCGCCGTTTACCCCTGCTTCCTGTCAAATAAACTTTGACGAAACAGCTTTGATATCTAGGCCATCAAACCTTCCCGAACTCATCCAAAGCAAAACAGTTGGTTTATCTTTTTTTGCTTCTAGCACCAGCCGCTCCAACTCAGCTCCGGTAGTCGCTATCTGAAGCTCAGGTTCATTGAAGTAACCAGACAATTGTGATACAGAGAGATCAGGAAGTTTCTTGATCTCCAGGGTATGTGGGCTGTAGTACACAATCTTAGTGTCTGCCTCACTCAGGGCATCTTTGTATTGTGGTAGAAATGAAGGATTAAGCGAACTAAACGTATGCAACTCAAGGCATGCGATGAGATAGGCTTCAGGATGTTTTTCGCGTACAGCATTGACGGTGGCCCTGACTTTGGAAGGTGCATGTGCAAAATCCAGGTAAGCTTTGAATTGTTCACCCTCATATAAGGTTTGTAGTCGCTTACTTGCTCCTGTAAAGGACCTGATCGCATTGTAAAAGTTATTTGAAGGAAGACCGATCGCCTGTGTAGCCAGGAAAGCGGCTTGCAGGTTTTGGAGGTTATGGTTTCCAAAAATCTCAAGTTCATAATCAGTTCCTTCATCATCTTGTATCACCACTTTTCCATTAGCCTGTTTGTAGGCATGGGTATTGTACGCGATACATTTGCACGCGGGGTCCATCTCAGCAACAAGGTCTGCAAGGTCCTGGTCATCGGCGCAGTATATCAGGGTGGATTGAGGACTGAGCGATGAGATGAGTTGCCTGAACTGATCCACATAGTCAGCATAAGTAGGAAACACATTCATGTGATCCCATGCTATGCCTGTGATGATGGTAACATGGGGTTGGTAATGCAGAAACTTTGGCCTGGGATCCATAGGGCTACTCAGGTATTCGTCCCCTTCCAGCACAATCACTCCGGCATCAGTGATAGCGACAGGTTCCAGATCGCCGATCTTTGCCCCAATCATCCGGTCTGCTGCAACTCCTGATCTTGACAGCACATGGGCGATCATCCCGCTGGTGGTGGTCTTGCCATGACTTCCGGCAACTACGATCCGGGTCTTGTCCCTTGATATATTGAACATAAATTGAGGAAAAGACTCAATTTTCAATCCCAAGTCCTGAGCCCGGAGGAGTTCTGGATTATCGCCCCTGGCGTGCATCCCAAGCACTACAATATCAATTTGATCATTGATCCTGTCAGTGTGCCAGCCAATTTCGGGGGGCAAAAGCCCTTTGGCATCCAGGCGGCTACGGCTTGGTTCATAGATTTCATCATCTGAGCCGGTCACCACATGTCCTCTCTGGTGCATCACCAACGCCAGGCTATGCATGATACTACCGCCTATGGCTATAAAATGTATCCTCATTATCAATGAATTAGCCTGTTTTGGTATATTTTTTGGTAAAAAGCTGTTGGGATATAATAATTTCGCACTTTAAAACGATTTATATCTGTTATCTGTTGATAACCAAAAGCAAATTAAAGCAATGTTAAACATGAAAGTATCTTCTTTAAAGTTCGTTCTGATTGCTGTGGGTTTAGTAGTCTGTGTTTCAATGACTTCAAGCTGCAACAAAGGGTATGGGTGCCCTGCTGATTTCCATGTGGAGGCTACTTCAGGAGTTTCGGCTTCTGTAGATGCAAATTGCTGATTTTCCCCTGAGAAAGGAAAAAGGCACACTAGAGTCCCGGTTTTCTTGTGGAAAGCCGGGATGATCGACACCAAACCACCAATAACCTTCATTGATGACCACTCATGACATCTCCCCTACCTTAGGTTGGGATGATGTATACATCGTCACCACCCGTGATGGTTCGGATACACTCTTTAGCCGTGTCCATGCTGCCACTTACCATTCTGTTTTTGGCGCAGTAGCCGAAAGCAAGCATGTCTTTATCCAGCATGGGCTCTCTGCATTGCCTCCTCGGACGCCATTGGCTATACTTGAATTTGGTTTTGGCACCGGCCTGAATGCATTCCTTGCATATCTCTTTTCGATCAACCACGAACTCGAAATGCAGTATACCGGTATCGAAGCGTATCCCATTGACCTTCAGGTCGCCCGCCAACTCGATTATCCGCAGTACCTGGCATTCCCCGAGGAAAGGGATATTTTTCATCGTATGCACAGTGAGGATGCATTTACCTATGGAACATTTGATTTCAGGAAGGTCAATGATTTCGCGGGCATTTCTTTAGAAGCTAAGTTTGACTGCATTTTTTTTGATGCATTCGCCCCGGGTGCCCAACCAGAATTGTGGGAACAATCTGTTTTTGACCAATTGTTTACAATCACAACTGTTGGCGGTTGCCTGGTCACTTACTGTGCCCAGGGAGAAGCAAGGCGCAGGATGGAAAGAGCCGGATACAAGGTTGAACGCATCCCCGGGCCTCCCGGCAAAAGGGAAATGCTCAGAGCTGTGAGAGAGTGAGACAGTAAGACAGTGAGAGGTGCGGACACGTGAGAACGTGAGAACGTGAGAACGTGAGAACGTGAGAACGTGAGATGTGTGTGAATTGGGGGTGTGTAGATTCACTATTGGGCATGGTGTATTCGATCCAATTCAAGCCTGTTTCCAGCCAAACCTTCTTACTTCAAAATTCCTTGTTCCTTATTCTAGTATGCCCTACGGCCTCTTTCGCCTCTTTCGCCTCTTTCGCCTTTTCAGCCTCTTCCGCCTGTTTGGCCTTTTCAGCCTCTTCCGTCTTTTCTGCCTTTTCCGCCAACGATTACCTATTTTTACGCAGTAAAAAAGTAATCGAAATCATGTCAGAACACAAAGAGCTCCTGGGAGTAGGCTCAAGGGTCAAACACCCAGCCTATGGTGACGGGGTCATCATCAGGCTTCACCCTGTAGCGTATGAGGTGAGTTTTATGGTCTACGGCATCAAGAATGTCGGAAAGGATTATGACCAGTGGGAAATCATCGAGCGCATCGAAGCTACAGAACCTGTGTCTTTTACAGAAGCGGAAAGGTCACTCATGAAAATCCTGAAGACCTGGGGAGAGATCACAGAAATCGTACCGATCGGAGACAAATGGAAAGGAGGAGTCATGCTCCTGCAGCCGCTTGACAAATCCCTCAAGCCTAAAGATGTCCCTGTAGAAACATTTTTTCATAAGATCGTAATGCTGCGCGACCGCCTGCGTGTGCTGGAACAGAAGATCAACAGCAACCCAAAACTGACAGACGAGGACAAGATCGATATGCAGCAATATATCACCCGCATCTATGGAAGCCTCACCACCTTCAATGTGTTGTTTAGGGAAAAAGAACATCAGTTTGTAGGTGAAAAATCATAATCAGATGTATAAGTGGCTGTGGTTTGCGTTGGTGGTGATCTCCACTTCATCTTGTATCAAATTCGGCGAAACCTATAAGGGCATTCCCCCTGGTATGTGGCGCGGTGTGCTTGTCCTCGGTGATGAACTGGAAGGCTTCGATGAAAAATCAAAAGGCGAACTCCCTTTCAACTTTGAAGTGATCTACGATACCCCTGACTCATTTCATATCGTGATTCACAATGGAGAGGAGCGCATCCTGGTCAGTGATATCCGAATGGGTGTCGATAGGCGCACAGCCAGGGATACCATTCGCATAGGATTTCCCGTGTATGATTCTTACATCCAGGCACAATGCGAAGAGGATGCCATTGAAGGCTGGTGGATTGTCAACAACCGAAAAGACTATCGCATACAGTTCAAGGCACTCAATGGACAGGCATACCGGTTTTTCCAGACTTTATATCCGCCTGCTGCTGATCTAAGCGGCAAATGGGATTGCCATTTCGAAATTGAAACAGAAAAACCTACACGTGCCATTGGTGAGTTTGTACAAAAGGGTAATCAGTTGACCGGCACTTTTTTAAACCCTACCGGTGATGATCGCTATCTTGAAGGCGTAGTCAGTGGTGACAGGCTACATCTCTCAGTTTTTGACGGAAGCCATGCCTATCTCTATGAAGCAAAGATTTTACCTGATGGCACGCTGTCAGGCATCTATAGGTCTGGAAATCACTTCAAGACCTACTGGGAAGGAAAACGAAACGACACCCTTGAATTGAAGGACCTCGGTGACCCACTCAGCCTGACGCAAATGAAAAGCAAGGATGCATTTGAGCTTTCGTTACCAGATGCAGGCGGCAATATGATTGACATCAGCAGAGGTACTTTTGCAGGCAAACCAAAGATCATCCAGATCTTGGGCACATGGTGCCCCAACTGCAAAGATGAAACAACCTTCCTGATGGATTATCTCACTAAAAATCCTGATCCCGGCTTCGAGATACTTGGAGTATCCTTCGAACGTCACACAGATACAATAAAGGCTATAGCTGCTATTGAGACTTACAAGGAAAAAATGAAAATCCCCTACCCTGTTGTTTACGGTGGTTCAAATGATAAGGCAAAAGCAAGTGCAAAGTTTCCCTTGCTCAACCAGGTAGTTGCATATCCTACCCTCATCTTCCTCGATGCGAAAAACACTGTAGTGGCTATTCATACCGGTTTTTCAGGACCGGCGACATCAGGATATGAAGCCTTTAAAGAAGAATTTGCCGGATTAGTTTCTAAAATGAAAGCACACTGATGAATAAATGTGTCTTGATCACCGGGGCTGCCAGTGGCATAGGCCTGGCTACAGCACGTGAGTTTGCTGCTCACGGATATGATCTGATCCTTACCGCACGAAGAGAGGAGCGATTGCAGGAAGTAAGGGATGAATTGATTGCAGCGCATGGAATAGAGGTGACTACCTTATGTTTTGATATCAGGCATCAGCCGGAATGTGCGGATGCGGTAGCACAAATCAAGAGGCCAGTAGATGTGCTGATCAATAATGCCGGTTTGGCCCGAGGCCTTGACTTTATCCATGAAGGAAACCTCGAACATTGGGAGCAAATGATCGATACCAATGTCAAAGGACTACTCTATATGACCCGGCTCATCAGCCCGGGGATGGTGGAACGTAAATCAGGTCATATCATCAACCTCTGTTCTACTGCAGGCAAAGAAATCTATCCGAAGGGCAATGTCTATTGCGCAACAAAATTTGCTGTTGAAGCACTGACTAAAGCCATTCGTGCTGATCTCTATACATATGGTATCAGGGTATCTCAGGTTGCCCCAGGTCACGTAGAGGAAACAGAATTTGCCAGGGTCCGTTTTGACTGGGATACCCAAAAGGCAAGTATTTATAATGATTTCAATCCACTCACTTCAAAAGATGTCGCTGAAGCGATCTACTTTATTGCCTCCAGGCCACCACACGTCAATGTACAGGATATCCTGATGATGGGTACTCAGCAGGCAGGCAGTATGATGGTAGATAGGAGTGGAAGGAAATACGATTTAAGTGAAAAATGAAGAACGAAAAATGAAGAGTGAGTTTATGGAATAGACATGACTTTCATATCATGTATATGGTTGACAATTATAAAAAAGTACATTCTAATATAGCAAACATGAAATCAAATCTCTTTTACCTGCTTCTTGTCTCCATGATCATTTCTATATGGAGCTGCAAAAAGGATGATAAGTCATCAACACAAAAACCTGTTGAATCCACCCATACCATGGATACACATTCCTATGCCCGTCCGGCAGAAGCTGTCATCAACCACCTGTCCCTGGATGTGACTGCAGACTTTAATGCAAAGACCATCTCTGGAACAGCTACATATGATATCACAGTGCATGAAGGCGCTGACAGTATCTTTCTCGATAGCAGGGACCTGGATATACAGAAGGTTACGGTAGATGGTACTGATACACCTTTCACCCTCGGTTCACCAAAGGAATGGCTTGGCCAACCTCTGGCTATTCCGATCAGTCCTAACGCTAAAAAAATAGCGATTAAATATTCGACGCGTCCGGGCGCTGAAGCATTGCAATGGTTGTCCCCCTCACAGACATCAGGCAAAAAGAATCCATATCTGTTTACACAAGGCCAGGCCATCCTGACAAGGACCTGGATACCTATTCAGGATAGTCCCGGGATCAGGCTGACGTATGATGCTAAGGTTAGTGTACCAAAAGAACTGATGGCAGTCATGAGTGCCTCCAACCCACAAGTCAAGACCGCAGATGGTATCTATAGCTTCGCTATGGCACAACCAATACCTGCATACCTGATTGCACTGGCGATCGGAGATCTTGAATTCAGGTCTATAGGCAAGCGAACTGGTGTCTATACTGAACCATCCATGATGGAAAAAGCCGCCAGCGAACTGACAGACATGGAGAAAATGGTTGAAGCGGCAGAGGCACTTTACGGGCCTTACCAATGGGACCGATACGATGTAATCGTCCTGCCTCCTTCCTTCCCATTCGGTGGCATGGAAAATCCACGCCTGACCTTTGCCACACCTACTATCCTGGCTGGTGACAAGTCATTAGTTGCCCTGATTGCACACGAACTCGCGCATAGCTGGTCCGGTAATCTCGTCACCAATGCTACATGGAATGATTTCTGGCTCAACGAAGGGTTCACAGTCTATTTCGAGCTCCGGATCATGGAGGCCTTGTATGGAAAATCCTATGCGGATATGCTCACGAGCCTGGGCTATCAAAGCCTGCAGGAAACAGTCAAGGATCTTGATCCGGGTGACACTCATCTATTCCTCAATCTCGCAGGCAGAAATCCTGATGATGGCATGAGCGATATCGCTTATGAGAAAGGAGCACATTTCCTGAAGATGCTTGAGATAAAGGCTGGTCGTGAAACCTTTGACAATTTTCTCAAGACCTATTTCAAAGACCATCAGTTTCAATCCATGACCACTGCTGCGTTTGTGACATACCTCCAGGAGAATCTGATCAAGCCAAACCATCTTGATGTCAATGTAGACGAATGGATTTATGGCCCGGGACTACCTGCAAATTGCCCAGTAGTAACCTCTGAGCGTTTTACCAATGTAGATACACAGGCCGCTAATTTCCTGAAAGGTCAGCCTGCTCCATCGCTCAATATCAATGGATGGACAACGCACGAATGGCTTCACTTTATCCTCGCGATGCCGGATAGCCTGTCAAAAGCACAAATGAAAGATCTTGACACAGCATTTGGCTTTACCAATTCAGGTAACAGGGAAATTCAGGCTGCATGGTACAAGTTGGCGATCAACCAAGGATATGGTCATGAGATCGTACCAGCCATCCGCAAATTTCTGGTGGAAGTGGGCAGGCGCAAATTCCTGACACCACTCTATACAGCGATGATCGAACACGGCATGAAGACTGAAGCTAAGAGTATATATGACGAAGCCCGCCCAAATTATCATAGTGTTGCCTACAATACAATGGACAAGCTATTCAGCGAATCCAAAGAGTAGGAAGAAATATGGACAGCAGAGAAGATTTTGATAAATAACAACCAGGTGTCTTTTTAGCGTGGCTTGACCAGGTAATAGACGCCTGTGGTCAGGAAGTTTCTCATTACCGGAATATGGCTGATCAGCTTGCTTTGCTGTCGTGGCTTGACGCCAAACTTATATTGGTAGATAGGGTTAAAAAGGTAGTGTCGTTTAGCGACAATAGTCAGCTTGTTTAATCGCAGGCATTTTTCAAAACGCTCGATACTGATACCTGTGGATTTGACTTCCATGAGATCCTGGATTGTAGCCGGTGATTCTCCTGCCATTTTCAATACGCCTTTATACAGGAATCCTGGAATCAAATGAAAGTATGGGAGTTTGCTCAGCAGTTTGCTCCTACAAACTTGCTGATGCCCACCATAAGGCATCTGCCAGGGAGGAAATGCAAAAAAGATATGCCCGTCTTCTTTCAGAAACTGGGAGAGTTGTGCCATAAACTCCAACTGGCCGGGAATATGCTCAATCACATCTTTCAGGATGACGAGGTCAAATGGCCCTCCCAGATCATGCAGTGGATCGATATCAAATATATTTCTGTTGACAAATTCAATACGGCCTTCAGCCAACGCCGCTGCATGATATATTTCAGCTTGTGCTATCCTGTGGGCAGAAAGTTCGATACCTGTACAAAAAGCACCCTCCTCGAGAAAACACTTGAGGACTCCAGCTTCGGCACAACCAATCTCCAGCACACGATTCCACTCCTTTCCGGGAACATATTCCCGGAGCATAGGGAGGATATACTCTTTGGTCACACGGTACTGCATATCAAAGTACCGGCCCTTGTCACTATGAAATTCGTACATCAGTTACCCTTGAATGAAGGCCTCCGCTTCTCTATAAAGGCACCTGTGCCTTCGAGGAAATCTGCGCTATCAGCGATCTGGCCAAAGGTCCTGGCCTCCAGGGCATACCCATCTACACCTGGCACAAAGTAGCCATTGACACAATGGATGACTCCTTTCAATGCCAGGGGTGCCTTGGCTATAATTTTCATTGCTATCTCATTGGCCTTTTCAAGCAATTGGTCGGGTTCAACAACATAGTTAGTCAATCCAAGTCTCAATGCTTCATCTGCACCAACCATATCACCTGTCATCAGCAATTCCATCGCCTTGCCTTTGCCTATCAATTGAACAAGCCGTTGAGTACCACCATATCCTGGTATAATCCCAAGATTCACTTCAGGCTGACCAAAGCGTGCCTTTGCAGAGGCTACCCGAAAATGACAGGCCATGGCCAGTTCACAACCACCACCAAGGGCAAATCCATTGACCGCAGCTATAACCGGCAAATGAAACTCTTCAATCAACTTGAATATTCCTTGCCCTTTACTGCTGAGATGCTCTGCCTGCGGGCTGTCCAGTCCATGCAATTCCTTAATATCTGCTCCTGCGGCAAAAGCCTTCTCACCACTACCCGTGATGATGACACATCCAGAAGGTGGAAATGATTTATAATCTGTTGAAAAGAATGCATGGAGTTCATCAAACATACGCGCATTGAGCGCATTCATAGCATCAGGCCTGTTGAGTCTAAGTGTCAGGATTTGGTCCTTTACCTCGACCTGGAGGGTTTCATATGTTTTCATAGTGCAAAAATAAGCAACTCCTGTGAGCCTGTTGACCATTGCTAGTCCCGGGTATGGTGATCCTGGTCAAACACTCAAATCAAATTTCGAACAATCCAAAACAGAAGAATGATCACCAGTGAAATCCAGGCAGCATGGATGCCATACCACTTTTGTCTTATCGCGGGCCATGCAGCAGGCCGGAAAAACGCCAGAGCATATCCTGCTATAGCATAGATTAATCCTGGAATCAATAATATATTGAGTTGGGCCGCATTGACGAAATGTCCATGCAATATCTGGTGCACAGCCCGTTGGGAGCCGCATCCAGGACACAATAACCCGGTAAAACTTCGAAATGGACATTTTGGAAAAGGAAAATACTCCGGATCAAGTAGGCCATAGATTACGATTCCGGTCAGTCCAATCAGAAAGTATATGCCCGTTGACTTACTCAACTATACTTCCATTCCGGCACCTATGCCTGCAAGCACGCCAAACAAAAGCATGATCACATAAAGCACGATGACGACAACACCGATAATGGCACCAAGTTTTGTCCATTTTCCGGCTTCCTTACTCGCCTTCCAAGCAGCTTCATGCTGACCTGTAGACCACAAGGTATCAACCTTAGTAGCATGCACGATACCCACAATGCCAAGTGGAAGGCAACAGAACAGCGTGACCAGTATGGATTCAATCAACCAATTCTTTGGCGGAGCTTCAACCACAGGGGTATTGTACGCAATGTTAAGGGGCGGTGGAAATGATGATTCTTGTGGAAATAAAGATTGCAGATCGCTGAGGTTTCTGGCCGGAACCCAGTCAGGAAGTCCTTCCTTCCAGACCAGGGTACTTTCAGTGATATTCTTATCGCTCAGTTGGTCGATCGTAAATGGGCCGAAGCGCTCTTTGCCGTCTGTATAGTAAAACTGTGACATAATAGGTTATGTTGAGATTCGAAAATACATAAAAAATGAATTTACAGGCTGTCTTCCTGCTCTAATAAGTCAGGACGTCTGTTCCTTGTCCTTTCCAGGGATTGCTCATACCGCCATTCATCAATTTTGGCCTGGTGACCACTCAACAGGATGTCCGGCACTGGCATTCCTTCCCATTCTGCAGGCCGCGTATACACCGGAGGAGCCAACAGGTCATCCTGGAAGGAATCTGTCAGTGCTGAAGTTTCATCAGACAAAACACCAGGAATCAACCTGCCGATAGCATCAACGACAACTGCAGCAGCCAGCTCACCACCACTCAGCACATAATCCCCGATAGAAATTTCCATGGTGACAAATTTCTCCCTGATCCGCTCGTCAATCCCTTTGTAATGGCCGCAGATCAGGAGCAATCTTGATTTCAGCGACAGGTGATTAGCTGTATGCTGATTAAAGGTTTTTCCATCCGGGGTCAGATAAACAATCTCATCATATTTGCCTTGTGCTTCCAGCATCCTGATGGCATCAGCCAATGGCTGGGCCATCAGGACCATTCCGGCTCCTCCACCAAATGCATAGTCATCGATCTGCTTGTAATTGCCATACCCAAACGTGCGCAAGTCAATCACCCTGACCTTGAGCAACTCCTTGTCTTCTGCCCGCTGCAATATGGAATGTGAAAACGGCCCTTCCAGAAGCCCTGGGACTACAGCAAGGATATCAATTTCCAGCATGGCCGATGACGTTTATCCGGATTACTCTATACCCAGCAATTCAATCTCAAATACAAGAGCCGCATATGGCGGGATGGTTTGGCCGGCACCTCTTTCTCCGTAAGCCAGTTGATATGGAATATAGACCTTCCACTTCGAACCAATTGGCATCAATTGAAGCACCTCTGTCCATCCTTTGATCACCTGGTTGAGCGGAAATGAAATCGGTTCGCCGCGGTCAACAGAACTGTCAAATATAGTCCCATCAATCAACGTCCCATGGTAGTGCACATTGACGGTCTCGGTAGCCTTAGGTTTCCTGCCGGTTCCTTCCTTCATGATCTCATATTGCAGGCCATCCTCCAGTGTGATGACTCCAGCACGCATCTTATTGGCAGCGAGGAACTGCTCACCTGCGCCTTTAACCGCTTCAAATTGCTTTGATTTCAGCCGGCTTGCACCATCGCGAACCATAGTATTGCAAGCTTCGGCGGTATACAATAAGGTCTCTCCCTTCAATGCTGCTTTCAGGCCGACTGCGATTAGATCAGGATTGAGATCACCAAAACCCTCCTGCTTAAGATTCCCTGCAATCAATACGCCAAGGCTATAAGCAAGGCTGTCATCAGCAGTCTTCAATTGTTGTGCTTTCAACGTGTTATCCATAAGTGATAATAGAAGTAATAAAGTGATTAATCGTATCATGATTTTTTCATTTCAGCGTAATACATAAAATAGTAAGGTATCGTCTCAATCCCCTTGTAGAAATTGAATAGCCCATAGTGTTCATTCGGTGAATGAATATCATCTGTGTCAAGGCCAAATCCAAGGAGCACAGTCTTCAGTCCAAGGATCGATTCAAACAAGGCTACGATAGGAATGCTTCCGCCTGACCGCTGAGGCAAAGGAGCCTTTCCAAAGGTCTTGAGCATTGCCTTTGATGCCGCCTGGTACTCTACGGTATCAGTTGGTGTCACTGCAGGATGTCCTCCATGATGAGGTGTCACTTTGACCTTCACTGATGGAGGTGCCAGGCTGGTAAAATGTTGGGTAAACAATTCTGTGATTTTATCAGGATCCTGGTTTGGCACCAGACGCATACTGATTTTTGCAGATGCCTTGGATGGCAACACGGTCTTTGCTCCTTCTCCTATGTATCCACCCCATATTCCATTGACTTCCACCGTAGGTCGGATAGAGGTTCTCTCCAGGGTTGTATAACCTTTCTCACCCATCAAAGCCCCAACCGACAATTCTTTCTTGTAATTGTCTTCATTGAAAGGTGCCATATTCATCTGTGTCCTTTCTTCTGCGGAGACAATTTCCACATCATCATAAAATCCTGGAATAGTAATATGCCGATCCACATCATGCAATGAAGCAATCATACTGCACAATACATTGGCGGGATTTGCCACTGCTCCTCCAAAGACACCTGAGTGCAGATCCTTATTTGGACCTGTCACCTCTACTTCTACATAACTTAAGCCACGCAGTCCGGTAGTAATCGATGGCACATCATTGGCAATGATGCTGGTGTCTGATACCAGGATGACATCTGCACCCAGCCTTTCCTTGTTGGATTCCAGGAAGTGCCCCAGATTGACTGAGCCTACTTCTTCTTCACCTTCAAACATTACCTTGACATTGCATGCCAATTGGCCTGCCGCAAGCATGGACTCAATGGCCTTGACATGCATATACAACTGCCCTTTATCATCACAAGATCCTCTGGCGTAGATTTTATCGTCCTTGATCACTGGCTCAAATGGAGGTGATGACCAGAGATTGAGCGGATCAGGTGGCTGGACGTCATAATGGCCATAGATGAGGATAGTCGGAACCGAGTCCGATACTTTCTTCTCGCCATAGATGATGGGATGGCCTTTGGTGGGCACGATCTCGACCCCTTCCATCCCGATACGTTTCAACTCATCACTTAGCCAATTAGCTGCCCTGAGGACATCATCCTTGTATTTAGAATCTGCACTGATGGACGGAATCCTCAGAAAATCAAGCAATTCATCCAAAAAACGCTGGCGATTGGCCTGGATATAATTTTGCACTGCTTCCATGTAAATTTGCTGTTTAAATCTTACAAATCAGGTTTTTGAGCGCGATAAGGGCTCCTCTTTTTACAGGCGTGCAAGGTAATCATTCAAAAGAAAACCGAGGCCGGTCATTGACAAATCCCTCCCGGAATCTGACCAGGTAAAGGAGTTAGAGGGTCGGGGTATTAACGAGGGTAACAACAAAGGTTTATTTTTGTCTGATTCTTTAACCATATCGTCCTAATGGCATCCACCAGGCATCTGTATCCGGTTTTGGCGTTTATTCTCTTCCTGCTGTTCAATAGCCCTGGTGCTGCGTCCGGGTTTGTCCCTGGTAGCTGTGAAATATCAATCGCCGAGCTTGAAGAAGGCAGCCAGGGCGATGAATACGCACATCTCATGCGCCAATGGAAGGAACTCTATGCGATGATGTTAAAGGAGGAGAAGGATGTCCAAAACAATTTCAGGGCCGCCACCAATGCCCAGTTTAAAGCAGGTGAGCAGGTGCGGATAGCCGAATCTAATAAAAAGATAGTTGATGCTGTTCGCCTGGCCACCCTGCAGGATGATTATGACAACAGTGTCGAAAAACTCAAGGTGGCGAAACTCCGGCAAAAAGAATTTAAATCCTTGCTTGAAAAAGCAAAGAAGCTCAACCTCAAACCTCTGGACATTACACAAAAAAAGTACAGCAAGATGCGTTCGGAATATAATGTATACTTGTCTACGTATACTCCGGAAAGAAAGATGGCTCCTGAAACCGTTCCGGAGAAACCATCGCAGCCGGAATCAAAAATATCGTCAAATAAACCTAAAGCACAACCTTCTACAGTACCAAAAGAAAGTCAAAAAAAGAAGCCCGAACAGCCTGTAGAAAGTAAAAAAACTGCACCGGTTGAGCCTAAGGCCCCTCAGGAAAATAAAAACCCGGCACCGGTTGAGCCAAAGTCTCCTTCTAAAAAGCCGGTAGCCATAACAACTGCTGCCGGCATCGAGAGTCAATCGAACATTATTGATCCGGCCATGGTTGATAAGCGGCCTTCAACCTACGATCACAAGGCGTACACCTCCCAGCCTTACGCTTGCGTATATGAAACAGATACCACAGACCTTGCCACGAGGTTGACAAGACGCGAATTGGCCCCTTCTATTCTTTTTACCCACACAGATCCTGACCTCCGCCCCTATTTCAAGGATAAAGAACTCATCACCTGTCGCGGGCGATTGTCAATGATCGGGCCCTACATGTATTTTACCATCGAGTTCCAGATTGCCAGCTCCCACTCTCAAAGCAATTTCGGTTCATTACAGGAAGGCAGCCTGCTCAGATTGAAACTGATGAATGATACCAATGTATCCCTCTACAATCTCAAGACAGATGAAGGCAGGATCGATCCGTATACAGGTTATACCATTTTCGTGGCCCAATATGCCATCGGTAAGCAGGAAATGAAAAGTCTGCGTTCTTCAGAATTGGACAAGATGCGGGTGATGTGGAGCACGGGATTTGAAGACTACGATGTGTACAATATTGATCTTTTGATAAATCAGATCAATTGCCTGATGTCCAGGAAATAAGGGATATCTTCAATTGGCCTGTGGAAAAAGGAAAAGTATGCTTGGATTGAAATTGCCGACCGACCCCAGGTGGGTCAACCTGGCTGAAAAGACATTGCAGGAGATACTCACTGATCATGCCTATTGCGAACAAAAGGCAGCAACGTCCTGCATCACCCTGATACAATCATTTCCGGATAAGCATGAGCTGGTCAATGAACTGGCGCCAATTGTCACTGAGGAATGGGGCCATTTTCGCCTGGTCCTCAATGAGCTTAAGAAGCGAGGCCTTGAACTCGGCCGCCAGCGGAAGGATGAATATGTCAATGCCCTGATGGCCTTTGAGAAAAAAGGCGGTTCCAGGGAAGAAAGACTACTGGAGAGGCTTTTGGTATGTGCATTGATCGAAGCCAGGAGTTGTGAGCGGTTCAGGCTCTTGTCTCTCTATATCTCAGATGACACCCTCAAAGACTTCTACCACGGCTTTATGGTCTCCGAAGCCGGGCATTACCGGCTCTTTATAGACCTGGCCAACAGATATAGTGATCCAATGACTGTCAAGACAAGATGGAACCAATATCTAGCATATGAAGCTGAGATCATGACCCTGCTTGCACTTCGGGGTGACCGAATGCATTGATCCTCCTTTTCTATATCGCTATTAGGCTTAGATAGCCTTACGCACCAATTTGATCTGGATCGGATTGTCTCCATAGGTAGTAGTGCCCACCCAAACCAGCATCTGGTCGTTGAACATGACTTTCCACTCACTGATCTTATGGGCAGCCGTATCATCAGGCCTGATGACAAGGGTCTTGGTGTCATGGTTGTAACCCCATTTTCCGGTATGGGTCTGCTTGTCTAATTTACCGGCTTTAAAGGTTCCGTCAGTATCAAAATCTATCCATTCATCCTTATAAGGTTGGGCTCCACCCTTCTCCCCGCCAAAAGCAGCCTGATAGATAAGCACTTTGTCCGTCAGGAAAGTATAGTCATGCCCATTGGCCAATGCCGCATCTGATGGTGGGTTAGCACCAGGGGTTGTGGTGGCCGCTGCAGGTGCTGCAGGGGCCGGGGCTGTATCTTGAGCTGATTGTGCCTGATTCTCCTGCACTGCGGCTGTATCTTGCTTGCAGGCATTGATCGTCCCCAGGATGATCAAGGCACAAAGAATAAAAAATGATCTCATTAGGCTTAATTTTAGGCGTCAAATTTAGGCACACGCTTTCATTCTCTCATAGGCAGGATTGATTTCTTGTTTAATTTGTTGTTAATCATGTCAGTCGAATTGTCTCATCCTGTATCCAATGCCGTAAGAAAAGCCCTGCCTCTGCTTGGGGTGACTAAGGCATCAAAGATCCTGGTTGGAGCCAGCGGCGGCATGGATAGCATGGTCTTACTCTACATCCTGCACCAAAGCGGCTATACTGTTTCTGCAGCACATGTCAACTTCAACCTCAGAGAATCCGAATCGGTCAATGATGCCCTTTTTGTCCGGAATTGGTGCCTTAAACATGATATTCCCTTTATTGAACTGAGCAAGGATACCAGATCCTATGCCGAAGCTAACAACCTCAATACACAGACCGCTGCAAGGAATATTCGTTACGAATGGTGGGAATACCTGGTGCATACCCATCAGTTTGATTTTGTCGCTACCGCACATCACCTTGATGATACGATCGAAACTGTATTCATGAATCTCTTCAGAGGGACGGGGATGAAAGGCGTGCGCGGAATTCCACCTGCCAGGGATTTCTATATCAGGCCCATGCTCGACTGTAGCAGGTCAGCTATTGAATCTTTTGCGACAAGCTTTGATATCCCTTTCAGGACAGATGCGTCTAATCTCACTGATCACTATCAACGCAACCGGTTGAGACATCACCTCATCCCTATGCTCGAAGAACTCTATCCGGGCCTGCATACCAGCATGAGACACACGCTACACAGGATCAATGTAGAATGGGAAGGCTGGGAATATGCCTATAGGGAATGGATCGCATCAGGTATTCAAAAATATGCAGATGGGTATCTCATACAATACCATTCAGCGCAGTTGCCATTTTGCCTGCGATGGCTGGAAGAGAAAGGCTTTCCCTGGATGCTTTCCCACGATTTCCTGTCCTCTATAAATCCTGACAACAACCATGTCCTCCAATATGAGCAGTATAAACTATCCCGGACAGACAGTGGCTTCTATCTCGAAGAGATACAACCGGAATTGCAATTTGTGTTGCACAAGCCCGGCGATTATACCTTTGGTAACTTTGTGTTTAGTGTAGAGCGGGTCCCACCGGATGCGTTTATACCGGATCATGAACCCTGGACTGAATATGTCAACGGAGATGTCCTGCAATGGCCGCTAACCATCAGGAATGTCAGGCAGGGTGACCATTTCCAGCCTATCGGAATGCAGGGCAAGACGAAGAAGCTTCAGGATCTCCTGGTCGATCAAAAACTGGAGTTATTTGAGAAGGAAAGGGTACTGCTGCTCACTACTGCAGATCACATCATCTGGGTCATTGGCATGCGCCTTGACGAAAGGGCCAAAGTAAAAAAAGAAGATGCCCTGGTTTACAAGCTGGCCTACTCCACAATAAGCAATCACTAGAAAAAAGTAAATACGACTACAAAGGCTATGACCGTAGTGATGATGCCATACATAAATATGGTATAGCATTTCCTGAGGTAGGCATACTTGAAGCCAAGTGTTCTCCCCAGGAAGAAAAGGTCTCGCATGATGGTAGTGTCCAGGATGGTGTTATCTGCGACTGTTGCATTCATTCCTTGCTCATACTCCTCAAAACTCATTCGATAAAAGTTACCAAAAAAGAAAAGGTTGGATTTCTTGGCAAGGATGCTTTCCATACTGCTATACCCTTTCATGGGAATGGGTCTTGTAGCGAGGGTTGCAAAAATCATGGAGATCACACAGACACTAAGCAGCAAGATAGTCGGATACAATAACACCCGGTTTGCTGCAATCTCTTTTCCCAGCAACGGCAATGCAAAAGTGATGATCAGGGCATTGACAGATAACATGATGTTAGCCTTATTGTCTGCTATCGAGCTCAGGTCAATATGATTTCGAAGTGCAGTCTTAAACATAGTCTGTGCTGACTTACTGGACCCGATGGTATTTACATTCTCCCGCTCTTTTTCCTCCAGCCTGGCATCTATCGCGACCAGTTCTTCTTGAAGCAACTTCTTGTTTTCCTCTTTAGTTTGCCCATACCGCTCTTTCCCGATTGCTGAATAGTATTCATGTTCATCCAGGAACCTCAGATTGGCCACCGCCCAGTCACGCTTGGTCAAGAGGGCATTTTGCAATGCATTGAGTTCCTTGCGGAGACTATTGGTATATATCTGGAAATGTGGCTTGCCGAGTGAACTGGTGTCAGCATCCTTGAGCAGTGCCTCAAGCTGTGTAGTTGGTTTGACATCAACCTTTGTTGCATTGATCAGTCCCTCTATGATGGCAATCTTTTCCTTTGGATAATGCAAATTTGTAAGGAACTCCCTGGCTATGCGGATACCATGGTCTTCATGTCCGCTATACGTTTCCGAAAAGCCAACATCATGAAATAAGGAAGCAAGGTTTAACAATTCCAGTTCCTCCGGCTTTGTACCTACCTGCCTTGCGAGTACTATCGCTTCGTCCCTGACCTGGCAGGTATGCACCCAATTGTGGTACATGTAGCGATTGGACGGAATCTTTTCCTCGAATATCTGCCGGACATAGTCTTCAGCAAGTGTAATGATGTCTTGATTGTCCACAGGCGGCATGATCCAAAATTATACCGTTTTTTCAGATTTACCCCAGTTACTTCTTAGGATCTGCAGTTCCGTTAAGGTCGCCAATCTTGATTCCCATAAACTGAACTTCAGCAGGTTCGCCCTGAGGCAATGCTGATATGGTCATCATAGGGGGATCAAACCTCCAGGACGCAGATGATGGCAACACCTGTATCTTGCCGAGCAACAACCTCAGCAGGACAACGATATCCCCCACTGAAAGATCATCGTTGTTGGTCGCATCTGCAGCTATATACTGCCATTGAAAGTCAAAAGTATCCTTACCCAACAGGTGCTTTTGAATCGCGACAAGATCAAGGGCATTGAGGCCGTTGGTTGGATTCTCTTTCTTCTCCGGTGTCACAGTATACTGCCCGTTGCGGTTGACGCCCAGGAGCTCAAATGTGCCGTCATCTGAAGTTACCATCGACTTATCAATAGACCCTGTCACCTTGACCATGACATTCTTTACCGGATTGCCTTCAGGATCCGTCACCAGGCCATGGATATCCGTGATATCCGCTGCATCGATATTACGGATGGACGGTATGCGCACCTGACCAGTCTGGTCAGGATCCAACCACTCCTTTAACCTTCCTTGCGGAGTAGAGCCCAGGTTCCATGATTTGGCTAACCGTCCTACGTAAGTATTATTAGTCGCTTCACAACCTGCAGTTCCGCCATGTAATTGGCCAACGAGGTAACCATCCTGGTTAAACAACGGGCCACCTGAAGATCCTGGTTCATGACCACCTTCTGTAAACTTCAATCGAAAATGATGGTGGGCAGGAGTTGTATATCCTTCAGTCCATCCGATTTGATTTGGATGGATTGTAGCAGGGTTGACACAGGTAGAAAGCTTACGGATATCCGCATTAGGATGATGGATGAGATAACTGGTATCTGGCTTAGCAGTATCGTCCCTGTCCCATCCTGCGAATGTGACCTCCTGGTTGAGGGGTATCTGATCTTCCAACAATACGAGCAGGAAATCAGATTCCTGGCCGGAAGCTATCAACGAACATCCGGTCAGCGAAAAATATTGTGGTTCCGAAACCGGATTCGTACATGCGGTTGAGGCATATTGAAAATCAAACCTCCACATATCATACAGCGGAGTGAAATTATACTGGCAGTGGAATGCGGTAAGCAGGTATGGTGTCTTATCATTCCTGGTATTGTTGACAAATGAACCAGAGCACCATCCTATCCCTTCCTGCATCACCATTTTGATCCGGACAGCGCTTGAAGATATTAAGCGCATCATCGAATCCTGCTTGCATGCCGCATTGGGATGGCAGGCAAGTGATGTCCCAAAACCAATATCCAGGACACGCCCTGGACTGGCAGGCTGGTAATATATTTGTGCTATGACAAACCTGCTCTTGTACTGAAATCCTTCAACACATTTCCATACCAATTCAGTCGTCGACGGATCAAACTGGACAGATAAAAATGAATTTGTCAATCCACTTGAAAGGTCAAAAATGACACTGTCTTTCCTATTATCAAAGAGATACAACTGCTCCCCGGGTGCAACTACTACCTCACGCATCATCAACTCAATCAAAGCTTCATGCCTGAAACCAAAAGTGTAAGTTGTTGTATTTGATTTTGACTTCTTTAAATCTTCCGCCTGTATGTTGGTCCTGAGACCGATGATATCGAGGCGGCCATCATTTGTATCATGCCACTTCTTTTCTTCATCTGCTGACCATTGAATAGTGATCAGGGAATTAGCCTCATGGCTCAAAATAGTATGTTCTACCGTAGTGGATAGCTGTGCGCTCAGATGCTGCAACCCGACCAGCAGTATGCTGGTTATAAGAAAAGGATAACGAATGCTCAAACGCATATTTGTGCAGTATCTATAGGGACAATGAGCTACAAAAGTAACTGCTTATCCCGGACTTAGCCCGAAATCACTTTGCAAATAATTGCCCAATGTCCTTGAACGCCTTGAATTCCAAAGCATTACCACATGGATCCAAAAAGAACATCGTGGCTTGTTCACCAGTCTGTCCGGCAAACCGGATATAGGGTTCAATGACAAATGCTATTCCACTCTGCCTCATCCTTGCGGCAAGTTGCTCCCACTCCTCCCAGGGAAGCACCACACCAAAATGAGGCACAGGCACATCGTGCCCATCGACAGGATTGTGATGCTGGTCCTCTGCAGCCTTTGGCTTATAATGGATCACCAGTTGATGCCCATACAAGTCATAGTCCGTCCACAATTCTGCTGTCCTGCCTTCCCTGCATTGCAATACCTCACCATAGAAATGCCTGGCAGCAGCCAGATCATCTACCGGGATGGCAAGGTGAAAGGGATATACGGTTTGTTCCATAGCTTATTGTTTAGAGGATGTTTGATTTTATCCGGTAAGCCGCCATTCGCATCAAAAATGGAATGACAAGGTCTGCTGCCTTCCTGAGGATAGTATCTACGTATCTGTTTTGGGTAGCCCAGTGTACAAGATGGGGAGATATCTTATAGTATGCATTGATCAGAAGGCGACCCAATAAAGTAGTTGTCAGGACCTGATCCCTGTATGCTGTCATGATCATATACTCCCTGCTGTCCACTGAATAACAATAAGTAACTACATAGCAAGCCTCGCCTTTGAGCCTGGCTTCAAGATGGTAGGTGACCGGAACCTCGATTCGTTCGTGGCAAGTCACTACTACCCTTCCTCCAGGTGGCCTATCTCCGAGCCTGGCCACACTAAACAGGGCATTTGTCCTGATAGAAGCACCGGCATAGAGCATACCTGATACAAACTCGCCATCTACCCATTGATCTGCCATCACTTGGTGTCTCCGGTGATCTATCAAGGCTGGTAGCTCAAGGTGCAGGTATATATTTCGATCTGTAGGATTAGTCACTGTTACACCAAGGTTGTACCATTCCGTCCCAACTCCTTCAGCAGCCTGCCATTTCACTTTCAGTTTGAGTTCAGGCTCCAGTACTTTCGTAGACAAGGGCATCGGATGCTGCTCCAGATATTCCAGGTGGGTCTTACCCTGAAAGAAAAGCTGGCACAAGGCAAGGTATAAAGCCTCCCAATCCCACAATTCAATGTCAGACTCTTCAGCCAATTGCCTGGCCTCAGGAGAAAACGAGGCTGTGGTGATAATCCATGACTGGTCAGTGTCAAGCAATTCCCTTGAAAGGATAGCCTTTTCAATCATGTCTTCATCGATGACCTCTTCGGCGTTGCTGCGTAAAGGCATGATGACCAGGCTGGTGTCTTCCTTTTGGGCTACGATCAGGCCCTTTGACTCCACGGCCTTATCCACTGCCGGAAGATCATATCCATCTACTTCAAACAGATACCTGATAAAATCCTCAAACACGGGAGGGCTCAATTGCTTAAACCGGTACGGAATGGATTCCAGGAGGAATTGACGTATATCTTGTTGATGAAAGTCCATCTTTGGCAGAAAAATAATAGTTTTGGCACTCGATAGATAATAAATAATTCCCATATGACATCTAAAACATACCTCACCTGCCTTTCATGCCTCATCCTTATGAGCCTGGCGGTGATCTCCTGCAACTCTTCATCGGTGACCGAGTCTAAGGAAAATACAACGGAATCCTCCTCAACTGATCCGGCAGAACACAAGCTTGACAAGGAAGCTTTCAATGCCGCCATCAAAAAATCTGATGCTGTCATCCTGGATGTTCGTATGCCCGCCGAATATGAGCAGGGCCATATTGATGGTGCCATCAATATTAATTTCTTTGACCCGGAGTTTAAGCACCAGTTGCTTGATCTGAACAAGAACAAGAAATACTATCTCTACTGCAAGAACGAAACGAGATCATACCGCTCCATGAAATTTATGGAAACCAATGATTTCAAGCACGTGTACATGCTGAAAGGCGGCTATGAAGAATACAATAAATCAACGGCGCAGTAACCAGCCTTGATGATACCACGCCTGGTTATATTGTTCATGCTTTCAGCGGTGCTTTTCCCGCTGCTCAGTTGCAAAGGCAAGATTTCCCCGATACCTAAGACAGACGCTCAGGTTTTTAATAGCTATTGGTTTAAAGGCCAGGCAGAAATATCAAGCTATGAGCTGAGCCAGGCCAGATACGGTGCCACACATCATGGAGAGACTGTCATGGTCTTTGTGACTGAAGATTTCAGTAAGTCAAAGCAAGTCAAGATGGATGAGCCACAGAAGTATAAATCTGATGCTGTCAAGGTATTGAAACTCAATACCAATAAGGAATTTATCACCGGTATCTATAAATATTCGATGATGAGTTCGGTGTTTATGCCATTGGATCATGCAGAAACGCCCCATAGTCTCAAGCTTACTGCAAGTATCCACGATTGGTGCGGACAGACGTTTATGCAGGCCAACTGGAAAGGCAATCGCTATGAGATCCAGCAGTTTTCATATTTCGAAAAGGAAGGGGATAAGAAATTTGCATTGCCTCGGGGTTGGCTTGAAGACGAAGTGTGGACACTTATACGTGTCGCTCCGGAGACCTTGCCAATAGGAGAAGTAAAAATGATAGCTTCCGCGTTTTACCTTCGCCTGACCCAGACTGAAAACAAAGTCTACAACGCCATCACGCAGCTTGTTAAGAAGGAAGATCACTACACTTACACGATCACCTACTCAGATATCAAGCGTACACTTGAAATTGATTTTGAAACCGGATTTCCCTTCAAAATCCTCGGATGGAAGGAGATGTATGGCAATAATGAAGTCACCACCGGTAAGCTCCAGAAAACAATCATGTCAGACTATTGGCTACACAACCAAGCCCAGGATGAACCGCTCAGGGACAGCCTGAACCTGGGGCGATGATATCAGTGCCCTGATTCAATAAACCCCACCCCAATATTATTTTCCGGATTGCCTTCTTTTATAGGTCCGATGAAGAATTAACATAAGAAATGTTATCACCTTCGGACAACAGTACATGCAATTGAAATGGTGGTCTGGCTTCCACATGCTCAGCCCTGACCCACCCCTCACCCCGGACAGAGAGTACCCTTATCCATTCTCCAAGCCGCCTGATGACGCCCACCCAGTTACCCTGCCCAAGCAAGGTCAAGGTTCGTCCGCCATCCACTGGTTGATCGTAGACAGGAGTCTCTTCAAGTCGGGTATACAGATGTGATTGAATCATGGTCAGTACCTGCTTAAGGTCATTTATTGAATGCTATACCAATATAGTGTCCTGACATTCCAAAATGTTACCATAAAAAGACGAAAAGGGTGAAATAAATGACAATCAGGCTGAATAAGAAACTCAGCGCTTCAATAAAGTGCAGGATGTTAGGCTAAACTGATTTGTACTGAAGCTGGTTAAGGCCTGATTTTAGCGTTTTCAGCGAGTTCCTTCAGTTTGAAAATACTCTGATACGGATTTTCCGCAGCATAAACATTGGCCAGCCATGGTGGTACATAACCTCCGGGATTATGGATCAAGACATACTCCAGCGTGCACTGGTGATCTGCCCTGTCTTCAAGTTCCCAATAACCTTCATACTGCTTGATCTGAATGGCGTCTGTGCGCTTCTCTATAAAATTGGGAATCGCACGAAAACGGATTTCTGATTTCGTTACTGCGTGATGCACATTGAGTTTCGATACCTGGTAACGGTTCTGCATTGGCCATGAGGCATCTTCCAGGAGAAAAACATAATAGGCTGAATCGGTCTGGTTGAGGAGATAGCTTTCCTGGATATGATTCATCCAGTTTTTATATCCGCCAAAGGACAATAGGATTTCCATCACTTTTTCCATCGGTGCATTGATGGTAGCGGTCACCTTTACTTGTTTATAGGGTGAGTCTCCTTCAAGCTGGGTATACACGCGAATCCCTTCAAGGTCAAGTTCAAGCTCCCATTGATCTGTTGTTGCCCCATAGGTTTTCAGGGCTGTGAGCACTAGCAACAGGGAGAGCACAGGGATAAAAAGAGATTTCATTTCAATCGGGTTTTTCGTACGATATAGTAGATCAGGGCGCAGATCCGGAGGTCAGTTTAAAGGAACTCAGAAATTTACCCATGAGGGCATCAGGCTTATTCTTCTCCAGTCCAAAAACCTGAAGGCCAAAATATTTATCCGGATACAGGATGATATTACCTCGTATGACCCCCTTATGGCCATCATACTGTCCTTTCCATATGCAGACATCTCTTCCTGGCTGGTTGATGATGTCCATATAGACTAGTGTGCCGTCAAGGGTGGTGAGCAATTGATCAATGGTATTCTCAAAGAATTCTTTGAGATAATCTGCGTCTTTGTTGGTCTCCATCACCGGCAAAACATAATAATCAATCACAAATGCCAATGAGCTTATAGAATCATTGATGGCTCCACCGTGATACTGGTGCAAGGAAATAACATCTACATCAGTAGGTACCTGGCGTACATCATGGATCAATGGGACAGGGGAAAGGACTTTAAATCCGGATTCAGGATGCATACTCCATGTCCATTCAGGTGGCATGAATGAAAGCACTGAAGTCATGAAATACAATACAGAGAGCAAACTGAATATGTATTTTGGTATATGATTTTATTAGTAACGCTTCATACTACCATTATGTTACAGGGTCCGATGAAAGTAAGGATTGATTTTTTCCTCCTTTCAATTCTGTTTTGGACCGTGTGTGCAGGCTGTAGGTCAGACACCTCAACCAATTCTGCAGATGAGTCTGCCTATATGGCTGATTATGAAGCTCCGGAAAACAAATGGGGATTCATGGATACCACTGGGCAAATCATCATTAAGCCGGTTTATGATGACGTTTCATCTTTTTCAGAGGGGTATGCTGCGGTTAATAAAAACGGGAAATGGGGATTTATTGACCGGACAGGAAAGGTGGTCATTCAACCGCAGTTTAAATCTGCCTGGGCATTCCAAGAAGGACTGGCCAGGATCAAGCCGTTTGATCAACCCGAGCAATTCATCGCCTCTTCTGGTAAGAAGATTGCCTCAACTGAATGGGTTGCTTCGGCGGATTTTTCCGGAGGACTGGCCAAGGTCAGGGTCGGCAGTACATACGGGTATATTGACACCACAGGAAAACTGATTATTCCGGCTATTTACGATCGGGCATGGGATTTCAAGGCTGGTCTGGCCGTCATTGGCCATGATGGCCTTCTTGGATTGATCGATACGAATGGCACAGAGGTCCTCCCCGCCTATTATAATAAGGTCAAATTGCTCGACAAAGAAAACCTGGTGCTGTGCAATCTGCCAGACACAGGTATTGTCTTTGATCTAAGTGGCAATAGACTCGTGCAGATACCAGATGCCACACTTATGGAAAGTAATGGTAAAATTGTATCTGTTCGGAAAGATGGTAAAACATACTTTTTCGACCTTGCAACAAAAGCTATGAAGTCGCAAAGCTCATGGTCCAATGTGGTTTATCTGGGTGAGACCAGGTGGGCCGGTAAGAACGAAATGGGATATGTGCTGCTCGATGCAGAAGGCAGGACACTCAGCCGAAAAACCTACTCTCAGCTCAATAAATTTGTAAACGGCCTTGCCGCCTATCACAAAACCTCCGCCTGGGGCTATATGGACATCAATGGTGTCGAACAAACCGTTGATGTCTTTGGTCTTGCCTGGGACTATAAGGAAGGATTTGCACGGGCAGCCTTCGCAGATGGAATTGCATTTCTGGACAGGAACCAGAAGCTTGCCTTTTATCCTCCAATTGGCACCCTGGATATGCGGGATTTTTCGGAAGGTCGTGCACCCGTTCAGGTGACTGGCCAGCAAAATTGAATCTGTACACACTAAGGCTGATCATATCTTGCACTCATAGCGATAAGTGCTCGATAAGCCTGCTGTGAATGCAATATCTTTTCTCCACCAATCAGGATAAATTGCTGCCTTGCCCGGGTAACAGCCACATTAAGTTTACGATCTATCCCATCCTCATTGTCAGAAGTGATTCTGGCTAGCGAAAGATGTGAGTTGACCGTACTAGACATGATGATGATATCCCGTGCGCCACCCTGGTAACGCTCTACAGTATCTATCGTCACATCTGTCAGATCTATGTTTTGCAAATGCGCGAGATACGTGATAGCAGCTATCTGTGCCCTAAACGGAGTGATCACACCTATACTCCACTTCAAGCCAGCCTGCCTGAGCTTCTCCTTCCAGGTGGTGATCAAGCGAATCGTGATATGCGCTTCCTCCTGATTTGTCTTGAGATACGTCTCCTCCAGCCTTGATGTGGATGGAATAAAGACTAATCTTTCTTTAAAAAGCACAGAGGTTTCTCCAGTCAACAGGTCACTAAGCAATCTGCCTTGCCTTTCCGGGTCGACTACTTTCAACAAACCATTGTACACATGGTCATTGGCAAACCGCATGATATCTGCATGCATTCTCCCCTGCTCACTCAGGATACCAATCAGATGATGCCATCCCTTCGATTGGTACAACCTGTACAGGCGCTCAAAATAGGACATCCTCATATCAGAGAGCCCGATCCTCTCTGTCCAGGGTTGCCCGGGTTTCAGCATACTCATCCTGGCAGGCTGCGTGGACACAGCAGGCAACTGCATATGGTCCCCCACTAATATTGTCTTTTTAATTCTTGTCAGTAAACCGACTACTGATGGTTCAAGCAATTGTGAAGCTTCATCCATGATAGCCACATCAAATGGAATAAGATGGAATAATTCACTCTTCCCCTGCAGCGAAGAAACTGTAGCTACGTAGATCCTGGTTTGTTCCAGTCTGGTTTTAATTTCATTCCTCTTCGACATCGGCTCAATCACCTGTTCAAGCAACCTGTGCTTGTAGGCATCACCAGTTGCTGCCCTTGACCCGATACGGATATAATGGTCTCCCACCTCACTACCTAGTGAGTAAAGAGCTTCGCATATCTCATCCACTGCTTTGTTGGTATATGCCAGCAGCACTATGCGTTCGGTGGTATGTGTAAAATAATACCACACCCAACTCCTGATCATCATGCTTGTCTTTCCCGTCCCGGGCGGCCCCCATAGCAGGTATAAGTATCCCGCATCGATTCCTTCCTGATAGATCCCTTCCTGTGTGGTCGTAAGGCCGGGAGGGAACGGACATGCGCCGTTTGGCCTTCTTAATGGTGGCTGTATGAGGCCCAGGATGATCTGACGGGTCAGGACATCAGCACTCATCAAAGTCCATAGGGATTGATACAATGATCTGAAGCTACTGTCGAGCAAATCATGCTCTAGATTCCAGTACTTATATTTCTCTATCTGCCCTGTATGTATCTGCGTATTTCGAAGCCTGATCACCACATGCAGCGCATCGACATGTACCACATTAGCCCTGTGCAACTGGTATTTTGTCGGATCAGGTTGCTGATCTTTCTCACAAGGATACATCACCGCTATATCCCCGGCTCTGAAATTAGCGAGTGGATTAGTGCGCTGGCCTTTTACAAACCTGATGGTTGTCTGCTGAATCTCCTTTTCGATACTCACCAGTTCAAGGCCCTGCAGGATCTGATATCGCTCTTCTTTCGAATCCAACTTGTCAAGCCACAATCCGGCGAGTCCTCCGGAGCCATCTCCCCGTTCACTTCCGATTCGCGCCAAGGTGTGCTCCCTGGTGATAAATGCGGTGAACGCTTTGAAATAATTCTTTTCCCCGACTGCCAGATGATTGTATACTCCATGCCACTGCTCTATATTCCTTTTCACATATCCTTTCGTATCAGCATACTGTGCAGGATCAATTTGTGCAAAAAGGTCAGGGTACATAGGGTCGTCCAGTTTCATCAACCTAAACTGAAGTAATACAAGTTGATTACGGTTATGGATGGTTTCCTTCTGGAGGGCATCAATAGATACAGCATAGCGAAGGGTCTCAGGAGTTTCTGATGAATACAGGATAAAATTGGCCCGTTGATAGGAAGCACCGTGGCTGGATTTGATCAGCAAATCATAAAGCAGGGTCTGATGATAATTGGCACTGCTCAGCCCATAGCTGTTGGGCTTGAATGGCCGGCTACTCTTGAGTTCTATGATGGAAGCAGACTGGGCTTCCTCATGCTCATAATACAAATCAAGTCGTCCTTTGATACCATACTGCGGACTGAAGTAACTTGGCTCAATCACACAATATTGCCGGTCAATGCCCAGTGCAGGAAACCGCTCCTCGATGACCCTGCGTATATTATCATAGTGGGTTTTCATCCGGTGGTGCATACTTCGCACCTGGTCATCCGTCATCCGTACAAATTCAATCGGATACACTTTAAATGAACCACTAAACAACACTGCAAAACTCCTGGTCGTATCACGGATCAATTCATCTAGGAAATAATTAGCGACCTGCCCTGCCATGATAGCTTCAGAGGATGCATTTGGAAGAAAGACATCCATCACATTGACGGCAAGTGGATCAGGTCCATGGCTCATCACCTGCGTGATAGAGGTCACATCAAGAAGCATATCCGGCATGATGATGATATAGGAAGGTATGTAGTGCCCTTCTTCTGTGCAATCTATATCTGTCAGGCCCAGGATCAAAGGCATACCTATCTCCCGTAGAGCGAGTTCAAGCGTATCAGCGAAAAGGTCATTGATGCCGGAAACTGAGTATCTCAATGTACAGGTAGCATCAGGCTCATCCTCATCCAGCACGGTGAGTTGTTTTTCATCGATATCCCATTCCACTGCTATGACCCGTGCAAATTTCTTTTTATGACGGCCTCCACGTTTCGGCTGTTCGTGGCGCGGCAAAGGAGGACGCTCAGGTATACTTACCTCAATTGGCTCTCCGAACTCCTGGCGACAGATATTTAATAAGAACCGAATAATCGCTTCAAGTACAGGAAACAGGTCATCGTCTGCTAACTCCCTTTGATGAATCTCCCTTCTGGGAATCTGGAGTGCATACGCCCAGGCCCTGGACATAGCGTACCTGGAGGCAATGAAACTTACCCGTGCAAATAAAGTATTGAAATGAAGTGACGAAGCTTCACTCAATGTCACGACCAGATCATTGTAGATCTTGAGCAGATAGCCGCACTGTTCATGCCTGTCATCCACTTCATGGACAATCCGGTCAAACAGTAATACAGTCTCCTTGATCTTGGAATTCATACCTGGTGAAACAAATCAAACCTAAAAGTAAGGAGTTTTATGGCTAAAAGTCCAGGCCGCTGTTACAGTCCACAAAATTATTGGCCATGGTTTTTTACTTTTGTTGGTTCACGCTCTTATTCCACTTGTACTCATTCACCCCAAATAAAAAAAACAAAATGGCTGCAAACCTGATTGACATGTTCCAAAACACCGTAGGTGAACTCCTGGCCAAACAGTCTGCCAGCATCCTGGGTGAATCTGCTGAAAGTACATCTTCCGCACTAAAGGCAATTGTTCCTTTCTTGCTTGGCGCTATCATACAGAAATCAACCAGCGAGGAAGGGGTTGCAAGTCTGATGAGCTTTATGGCTGAAAACAACATTGATGGATCCATACTTTCCAATGTGACAGGCATGCTTGGCGGTGGTATAGAAACTGAAAAACTGATGTACAGTGGGGCCGGTATGTTGCGTTTTCTGGTTGATGATAAATTGTCTCCTGTAGTGGATAGTATTGCTGGCGGTAGCGGGCTTAAAACATCATCCGCCACTTCACTACTCAAACTTTCAGCCCCTCTCCTCATGGGCATCATCGGCAGGCATGTCAAGGAAAAGGGACTTGACCAACAGGGATTGAAAAGCACACTTTCCAGCCAGATCGAATATGTAAAGTCTGGCATACCGACAGGCATGGGTAAAATCCTGGGATTGAGCGCTGTTTCGTCTGCATTCTCGTTGCCTTCAACCCCCGGTGCGGAATCTGCATCTGCACAACAGGGAACTCCAGGCTCCCCTAAAATACTTCCATGGATAGTTCTTGGCCTGGCCTCATTGGCGATTTTCTATTTTGTCCAGAAAGGATGCGGGGCCACCGAAAACCCTCCATCCGATATCATGGTTGCCCCAAAGGATACCCTTGCACCTGCTCCTCAGGCAGAACCTTCAAATCCGAACAAGACATTTAAGCTTCCGGGCGGAGGTATCCTCTCTGCCCAGCCAGGTTCGTTCACTGCCACGCTCGCAGACTTTCTGGCTTCCGCAGAAGCAACAGAAAAATGCCTTGCATTTGATCAGGTCAGCTTTGAAAATGGATCATTTAAACTGGCGGCCGGATCCGAAGCTCAGCTCAACGATTTGGTTACGTTGCTCAACGCATACCCCCAGGCAAAAGCTGAATTGGTTGGATATACAGATGACGCAGGGGATGATGGAAAGAATAAATCGTTATCAAAGGAAAGGACCAGGGTCATTAAGACCTGGCTTACAGACCATGGAATAGCTGCAGGCAGGATCGATGCTAAAGGGATGGGAGAAGAAAATCCCATCGCCTCCAACAAAACAGAAATGGGCAGGGAGAAAAACAGGCGTGTGGAAGTCTGCTTGCATAAGAAATAGATTATGCCTCAGCTTACTTTTATCTTCGCATTTTTAAAAACAAAATAAAACGGCAGTCCAAGTACCATAAGGATCAATCCAGCCACTGCCTGGGTCGGTCTCCCGATGAGGGTACTGATCAGGAACCACCCTGAAATCCCGATAAAAATTAAGGGCGTGACCGGATAAAAAGGAACCCGGTAAGCCGTTTCATTTTCACTAACTGCATTTTTACGAAACAGGAAAAGCCCTGCTGCAGCCAGGGTCATAAATATCCAGTCCATAAATACCACATAGGTTGCCAGGCTTTCAAAAGTGCCCCAGAATATCAGCAATATGGCCGCCCATCCACTCTGGAGTGTGATCGCTTTGACAGGCGTACCGAATGCCTGATGAATGTCTGCCAGCCATGGAAAGAAAACCTTATCATCTCCCATCGCAAAATAAATTCTTGGCGCGGAAAGGGTGAAGATACCTGCAGTGCCAAAGGTTGAGAGGGCGATCAGCACAGCAACCAGCATCCCTCCTGTAGTAGTCACCTTCAACAATGCATCCGTGGCCACTGCTTTGGATGCAGCGATGTCTCCTATGCTAAGCACGGACAGATAAGCCACATTGACAAGCAGGTATGTGGCAGTGACGATGAGTGCCCCAGTGATTAAGGCTCTGGGAAGAATTTTACGGGCATTGATGACTTCACCTCCAACATACGAAGCATGATGCCAGCCTCCATAAGACCATAGCACACCAATCAGGGCTAAACCAAAAGATACTTTACCAGTAACTTCTGTATGAAGACCTAAATTTTCTGACAGGTTCTGGCCATAACTCAGGCAGACGATCACGATGATCCCTATTCCGGCCACTTTGAGTACGGTCATAAAACTCGAAAAAATAGCCGACCATCTGACCCCTATCACATTGATCAGCGTGACGCATAGCAGGGCACTTAATGCCAGGGGAACCTGGACACCATCAGGCAGGTCAAATAGGATAGAGACATATCTCGAAAATCCTATACAAAGAGCTGCTATGGCCCCGGAAGTAATCACGGTCAATATGGACCAACCATACAGGAAGGCCACCAGGTCACCATAAGCTTCTCTCAGGTAAATATAAACCCCGCCTGTCCCGGGAAATTTTGATGAAAGCTCTGCAAAACTCAATGCTCCCGTCAAAGCCACTACTCCACCTATCAGCCAGACCAGTAGTACCTGACCTCCGGTGGCAAGCTGCCCAGCTACATCAGACGGAGAAATAAATATCCCTGAGCCGATGGATGAACCAACGGCAATCATGGTCAGGGCAAAAAAAGAAATCGTTTTTTTTAACGGTTCAGCCATCGAAGTAAGGTTGTCAATCGATTGAAAGATAGAATTAAATTTGTGTGCATGCCTTCACTGTACTGAAATACTATTTTCTTAGACGTTGGTGCACATGGATCAGTTCCTTTTGCTTTGATTATCTTGTCATGCTTCCTGCCGGGTCACTTCGGCATGCTAAACCTGGAAATGCCATACCTGCTCATTAAACACATCAGAAGTTATCGGTTGGCCTTGCTGGTCTTCTTGCTGCCTTTGTTGCAGGATGGGCTTGGTCAATCAGCCTACTACAACCAATTGGACTTGCTCAACGGCAAGAAGAAAGCAACTGTCCCATTTAAATATATCCACAATTTCATAGTCCTCGAAGCCCGTATCTACGGGATCATTCCGCTCCAGTTTATTTTCGACACCGGAGCCGAAAACATTATCCTGTTCAAACGGCAATACACTGACCTGATGCAAGTCCCGTATGACAAGCGCATACCGGTCCTGGGCTCAGACATGAGCCGCGAAATCTTCGCACTCATCGCCCGAAACGGAGTGATAGAAGTAAATGGACTTGCACCCAAACCTGCTGATATGCTGGTGCTTGAAGAAGATTACTTCAACCTGGATGAAATGATTGGGACCCCGGTCGCAGGGCTTATCGGAGGCAGCTTCTTCAGAAACCTGATCATCCATATTGATTACAGGAAAAAGGAAATCACCCTGTATGACCCCGCATACTTCAAGGCACCGGATGATTTTATCTCCCTACCTATACGCATCAAGACCAGCAGGCCCTACATCAATGCTGAAGCAAGCCTGATGGATGGCACAGTAGTCCAGGTGGACCTCCTGGTAGACACCGGAGCAGGAGTTCCGCTTTTGCTGCACAACAATTCACATCCATCACTCCACCTGCCGGACCAATATATAAAAGGAAAATTGGGCATGGGGCTGGGAGGCTATCTTGAAGGATATATCGGCAGGATACAACGACTCTCTGTAGGGGATTTCGATTTCCCTGAAGTGCTGACTAGTTTTCAAAATGTTGACGAGTCATGGCTGCTTGATCCCGATAAATACCGGAATGGCATCCTGGGAAATGAACTATTGGATCGTTTTGACCTCTATCTTGACTATATCCGGGGTCAAATGCTCCTCAAGCCCAATCGACTCAGGCAGATGCCCTTTACGATGGACAGGAGCGGCCTGGTCCTCTTTGCCTATGGTCCTGGATTCAACCAGTTTGTGGTCAGGGATATCCTGGACAACAGCCCGGCACAAAAAACGGACATCAGGGTCGATGATATCATCAGCAGGATCCAGGGCACCTCAGCCAGATATTTCACGCTCGATGCGATCAATCAACTCCTGCAGAAAAAAGCAGGTAAAAAAATAAAACTCACCCTGCTCAGGGGCGGTGAAACCCTCAGAAAGGAACTAGTACTTCAGGACTTGATCTGACATAACGGGCCCTTACCCACTTATAGGGTCAAAACCTTTGAAAAATATTTTGGAAATCGATTATATAATCCTACCTTTGCCGGCCATTTAAGCTTAAAATCAATAAATAGCTCAATTATGTACGCTATTCTGGACGTCAACAACAGACAGTATAAAGTAAAACAAGGCCAGGAGATCTATGTAGACCTCCAGGCGGTAGAAGTAGGGTCAGATCTGACTTTCAACAAGATCTTATTGGCTGAAAATGAAGGCGCTGTGAGAGTTGGTACCCCTTCCCTCCCAAATGCCTCTGTATCTGCCAAAGTCCTCGACCATGTCAAAGGCGACAAAGTCATCATCTTCAAGAAGAAAAGAAGGAAAGGCTACAGGTTGAAAAAAGGTCATCGTCAGAATTTTACGAAGATCCGTATTGACAGCATTACAATTTAACATTAGATATTACAATATAAAATACTGATACAATGGCACATAAGAAAGGTGTTGGTAGTAGTGATAACGGACGCGACAGTAAAAGCAAACGTCTTGGGGTCAAGCTTTATGGCGGCCAGTCAGCCACTGCAGGAAATATCATCATACGTCAGCGTGGCACTAAGTTCCACCCTGGCAGGAATGTAGGCATCGGTAAGGATTTTACCTTGTATGCCCTCACGGACGGCACCGTCAGCTTCCAGACTAAAAAACGCGACCGCACATTTGTCAACGTTTTGAGTGAAGGTGGCGCGGAAGCCTGATTCCGGACAACCATTCGAATAGAGTATATCGTTTTTTAATAAAGCCGGATCCGTTCAACGGGTCGGGCTTTCTTATTTTCCACCCCCGACCAATAAGGGCTCAACCCTGCTTTTAGTGTCAGTAGCTAAGCGCATTGCTATGTGCCAAATTCTAACTGCCAACTGCACACAGTATTCTGTCTGCAACTGAGTATAATACCTATTTTTACACTATGAATACACTTAGATCCTATCTCACTATCCTCGTCGTAGGAATATCCATTTATGCCTTGCAAAGCCAAAGCGGATTGACAAATCCTTTTGATCTGGATGAAATCATCTGCAAGGAACAGGAGACCGCCGAGTCACATATCAACAAGCTCAGCCAGAGGACAGCCTATTCGGATGAAACGGATATCTATTACCAGGAAATGCGTTGGGAGATTGATCCTGCAGTCTATTATATCACCGGGGAGATTACCTACCACTTTAAAAGCAAACAGGCGAACCTCACCCGGCTTTACCTTGACTTAGCCAACGAACTGGCAGTAAACAGTATCAAGCGCAAAGGTGTCCCCGTTTCATTTTCTCATTCCGCTGAGCAACTCCTCACTATAGAACTAGGCAAATCCCTGGCCATAGGAGAATCGGACACCCTTACCATCCAATACGAAGGCACGCCACCATCCAATGGCTTTGGCTCCTTCGAACAAGGCACACATGCCGGAGCCCCGATCATCTGGACTCTTTCTGAACCTTATGGCGTCAGAGACTGGTGGCCCGGAAAACAAGACCTCGCAGATAAGGTTGATTCTGTAGACATCTACATCACTACCCCTGTTGGCCAACTTGCAGCAAGCAATGGCAAATTGATGAGCATCAATGATACAGGTGATGGCCGGATCATCCATCACTGGCAACACAGGCATCCGATCGTTGCTTACCTCATCTGCCTTGCTGTCACCAATTATGCTTCATACAGCGACTTTCTGCCACTGGACAACGGTGATTCATTGGAGATCCTGAATTACGTCTATCCTGAAACACTGGCTCAGTCGCAGCAGGAAACAAAAAGTGTGTTGGATATACTGACCTTTTACAACGAACGCTTCGGCCTCTACCCTTTCGCAAATGAAAAGTATGGCTACGCCCAGTTTGGCTGGGGAGGTGGCGAAGAACACCAAACCATGAGCTTTATGGTCAATTTCAACTTCAGCCTCCAGGCGCATGAAACTGCACATCAATGGTTCGGTGACAAGGTGACCTGCGGCTCATGGGCCGATATCTGGCTCAACGAAGGATTTGCCACTTACCTCACAGGCTTGACCTACGAAGAATTCAGCCCGGATTTATACTGGCCACAGTGGAGGATATCCACATCAAACTCCGCCACCAGCCAACCCGGAGGTTCTGTCTATGTGGATGACACCACCAGTGTCAACCGGATTTTCAGCGGCCGCCTTTCCTACAACAAGGGGGCATATGTATTGCACATGCTACGGGGGGTAATCGGTGATGATGCGTTTTTTGCAGCTTGCCGCAATTACCTTAATGGCGCCGGAACAGCTTACGATTTCGGGACTACTGATGAACTCCAAAACTATATGGAACAGGAATCCGGCAAGAACCTCAATGAGTTTATTGCGGACTGGTTTTACGGACAAGGCTATCCTTCCTATGATCTTACCTGGACGCAGCAAGCAGATTCATTGGTCTTCTGGCTTGGTCAACGGCAATCGCATCCTTCTGTTTCTTTTTTCGAAATGCCAGTGCCTGTATCCGTTAAAGTAAATGGAGACTTCAACACATTTATCCTTGATCACCAAAACCAAAACCAGCGTTTTGCTTACTATGTCGGGAATGCAACTATTGATTCAGTCAGCATAGATCCGGAACGCTGGGTCCTCTCCAAAAACAATACGGTGACTGAGATTATCACAGGCGCTTACCATCCGCTAAACCAGGAGGATTATATTACTTTCCCAAACCCCGCAAGTGACTACATCAGTATCACTCCCTCGGAAGAAGTGTATGCTGTTGACTTGATAGATTCGGATGGAAAGGTAACTGCCAAACCTGTGTCTTCAGGTAGATTGTCAACGGCCAACCTGCCTTCCGGACATTATACGATTGCTTTGAAGAATAGTAAAGGGGAGATCCTCTCCGTTCAATCTATCATCCTGGCCAAACATTAATCCAGATAAAGCATTGTCTTCTTTAAGAGGTAAATAATTTAACCTACTTGTAGAGGTACATATCTGTCCAGGCACGCAATGCGGTTTCATCAACCGTGTGTGTTCCTGCAAAATGGTGAACCTGTAATTGTAGTCCAATATCGTCGGTGAGTTCTTTATAACCAGCTATGGTCTCACTGGTAAAATATGGATCCTTGTCACCGAAAAAGTAATGCGAAGGTATACTGCTGAAATACTCCCGGCGCCGGTCAAACAGCAAATCATCAGGCAATCCTCCCGCCCATAACAATAAGTGATCAATCCTTGGCGCAATATCATTGAGCCACCTGAGTAAGGTGGTCACTCCCTGCGAAAATCCAAGATAAATCACCTTGACCTCGGGATTCTTGTCCCATTGCAATTTGGCTCGCAGGGCCTCAAGAAATATAACAAAATCAGCAATCTCGTCCAGCCGGTCCTCCCTGGTCATCCAACTGGCTACAGGTCTTTCATTGACCCCTTCAAAATAAAACCTGTTTAAGCCTTCAGGTACTATCACATAATGATCTGAAGGGTCTAAAAACGCAAAACGCTGAATAAAGTACTTAGCCAACTGCCCATATCCATGAAGACAAACCCATACATAACGCGTCTGGCCATTAAGTGATCCATGTGTAAAATAATGGCCTGTCTTTTCTGTCCTGATCTTGTAATGAGCTCCCATGTCAACAGTGATTATTCTTTTCGTGGCCTCCCCAGTATATCCTTATCTTCTTTCCAGTTTCGCCGCTCATCGGTCATCGGTGGCTCTGTGAGTTTGACATCGTATACTTCTTCCTGGTATATCCAATCCCCTTTCTTCAATATCCATGCTTCCATGCTTCCATCCGCTACCGGCAAGGATTCCCCCTCAGGACCTATAGGCATGCTTTCCAGGTGATCATGGACGATTCCTTCAAGCTGGTCATCATAATTCAATCGTGCGGGGGACACATCAGCATAAGTGATCATAAGCCTTGATCTCGGTTCGCCCTGCCCGACAAAAACCGGCAATCCTAACCTTGGTTCAGGACCGGAAAGGTCAAGGACATCGGCTACCTTAATATTCAATAAACTGTTCTCTGCATTATACCCCAGCAGGACGTAATACTTCTCCTTCCCTTTTTCAAAAGGAAGTATGCGGTAATAAAGACATCCATACCATCCGGAAGGCGTAAAGGTAGTATAGGCAGCTCCATTGATAAATGGCCTCGTATCTTTCAATCTTACCAAACGGTCGGGCCATTGGATAAAGCCGCTGTATTTATACTCATCGTCGGATCTACGTAGCTGCCAGGTCACGATCCTGAAGTCGTCCCCGTGAAGGACGGACAACCAGGGGATACTGTCAAGGCTCATTTCATAAGACCCCTTGTCCATCAGAAAAGTATCGATACAGGCTACCATCTGATCATGCGCCCTGATCCGGTGCTGGTCCAGGTCTGCCGTCGCTGTGATGTCAGCATAGAAGGCAATCTCGTCTCTGAGAAGATTCAAATGCTTCGCCTGCCCGCTGAGCTGACTCTCAGCCAGTAAAACCAATACTACCAAATGAACAAATCTTATCATCACATCATTAACGTATATGGGCAAAAAAGGATTGCCTGAAGGCCATTTATTCATTGTATTCGTATTTATCCGATCCTGGCATTTTCGCTGGAAACTATACCGGAAATGAGATATCCTCAACATATTACAAACAAATTAGATACTTTTGTTGTCCATGAACATTTTTAAGGGACTTTCAGCACTGCCGGAGTTCAGAAATTCTGTCATCACCATTGGCAGCTATGATGGCGTGCACCAGGGTCACCTTAAAATCCTGAAACACATCCAGCAACTTGCGGAAGCCAATGATGGTGTCGATGTTGTCATTACTTTTCATCCCCACCCCAGGGAAATCGTTTATCCAAAGGACGCAGACCTCCAGATTCTGACCTCCCTTGACGAAAAACTGGAATACTTCAGAAGGGCTGGGGTGTCCAATGTGGTAGTCGTTCCGTTCACGATAGAATTCTCCCAACAATCCGCACAGGAGTATATTGAAAAATTCCTGGTATCAAGGTTTCACCCCAAATATATTGTCATCGGTTATGATCATCGTTTTGGCGTCAACCGTGCCGGCAATGTGCATCTGCTCCAGTTGTATGGCGTAGATCATGGCTATGAAGTAGTCCAGATCGAAGAAGAGGAATTGAAGAATATCACGATCAGTTCAACCAAGATCAGGCTGGCCCTGCAGGACAATAATATCGAACTGGCCAATAGCTTGCTCGGACATCCGTATATGATCAAGGGGCAGGTGGTCACCGGTAACAGGCTGGGCCACCATATCGGCTACCCCACAGCAAATGTCCAGATAGCGGATGCCAAAAAGCTGCTGCCAAAGGATGGCATATTCGCTGCAACGGCAACTTTAGGCGGCATTGAGTACAAAGGCATGCTCTATATCGGCCTGCGCCCTTCCATTCAGTCTGCTCCTGAGAAAAGAGTCGAGATACACCTCTTTGATTTTGACCGTCAGATCTATGACCAGGATATCACGGTAGAGATCTATAAGTTTATCCGGGGAGACCATAAGTTTCCGACCATGGAAGCGCTCAAGGCAGCAATGGCGGAAGATGAACTTGCTGTCAGAAAATACTTTAAAGGCACAGCACCTGCACTGGCCACTGTTGCTACCGTAATCCTCAACTACAACGGCAAAAATTACCTTGAGCGCTTTATTCCCTTTTTTAAGGCAAGCCGCTTCCACAACGAGAAATGCTATGTCGTCGACAATGCATCTACTGATGCTTCTGTTAAATGGCTCAAGTCCAACCATCCTGAAATCGAATGTATATCCCTGCCTAAAAACAAAGGGTATGCTGGTGGATACAACGAAGCCCTGGCTGAAATAAGCGCGAAGTACTATGCCATCGTCAACAGTGATATTGAGATCACCCCACAGTGGCTGGAACCCATCATTGACATGATGGAGGCTGACCCGACTATTGCGGCAGTACAACCTAAAGTCCTGTCTGAAAACCGACGAGGTTATTTTGAATACGCCGGTGCCTCAGGTGGCTTCATTGACTCCCTTGGATACCCATTTTGCAGGGGCAGGATTCTCCAGAATATAGAAAGGGACACCGGCCAGTATGAATCTGCTGTGCCTTTATTCTGGGCTTCAGGGGCAGCACTTGTCATTCGCAGCGATGCCTTCCATGCTATGGGTGGATTTGATGTGGACTACTTTGCACACCAGGAAGAAATAGACCTTGCCTGGCGCTTGTTGCTCAGCAACTACAAGATCATGTCATGCCCAAAATCTATCATTTACCATGTTGGGGGCGGCACCCTGAGTTATAACAGCCCTAATAAAGTATATCTCAATTTCAGAAACAACCTGATCACCATCATCAAATATCTGCCCAAACCTGATCTGATCCCTATTGTGTCATTACGTTGGATGCTGGATGGATTAGCTGGCCTGCGTTACCTTGCGAAAGGGCAGTTTTCAAATGCCTTCGCTATCATCAGGGCGCATTTCTACATCTACGGACACATCAGGGCTATACTGCAGAAGAGGAAGGATGTCGAGGTTAAATACTCCAGGCAGCCTCTGGCCAAATTACCTGGCGTTTACCAGGGAAGTATTATCATGGATTACTACCTTCGATGGAAGCGTAAGTTCAGTGATCTCTTCCCTTCATGAAAAACAAGCCTACCGTCCTGTTTCAAAACGACTCCATCCTGGCCATTGACAAACCAGCTGGCCTGCTAAGTGTTCCTGACAGATATAAAGAAGACAAGCCATCCCTGGCAAACCTCCTGCTTGAAGAATATCCTACCGCAAGACCTTTGCATCGCCTTGATTTCGAAACCAGCGGTATTCTGCTATTCTGCCTCCTGCCTGAAGCTTTCGGCTGGTATAGTGATCAGTTTGAGCACCGGGTCATCACCAAGAAATATGAAGTCATCGCAGAAGGCAGGTGCATTGATAAGGAAGGGCTGATAGATGCTCCCCTTTTTACCCAGAATATAGGCAAGGTGGTCATCTCCAAGCGTGGTAAATCCAGTCAGACCAGTTGGCAGTTATTAGAAGGATTTCAACATCATGCCTACATAGAAGCAACCCCGCACACCGGACGGACTCACCAGATCAGGGTACATCTGGCATCAATAGGACTTCCTATCGTTGGTGATGTGCTGTATGGCTCCGGCGGACCACTCTATCTTTCCACGTTAAAAGGTAAAAAGCGATACAGACTTGGCAAAGATGTCGAAGAAGAACGCCCCATGCTAAACCGGTTGGCCCTGCATGCATCTTCTATTACGTTCAAGGATTTCAGGACAGGCGATGATATACGTGTCGACAGTCCCCTCCCCAAAGACATGCTGGTCGCCATCGCCAAACTCCGCCAATATTCAAGCCTGGCCAAATAGTCGAAATATTTATATATGTTTACGCTTTATTAACAAAAAGAAAATGAAAGCAATACTCTTTCTGGTATTCATTCTAATAACCCTTGTGATGACAATGACGATTGCATTATCCTGTAAGAAAGCTGGTGTGGCAAAAGAAATTGAACACGTCAGGGCAAGGGTATCCCCTCCGGAATGGTCCTACAACGCCAACATCTACGAAGTCAACATCCGTCAATATACCCCCGAGGGCACCTTTGAGGCCTTCAGGCAGCACCTGCCCCGACTGAAGAAAATGGGGGTGGATATTCTGTGGCTCATGCCTATCCACCCGATCAGCGTACCAGAACGTAAAGGGTCCCTCGGAAGCTACTACGCCGTTTCAGATTTCAGGGCCATCAATCCACTGTATGGCAACCACGATGACTTTCAACGCCTCGTAGACTCCACCCATGCGATGGGGATGCATATCATCATTGACTGGGTGCCTCATCACACAGGCTGGGATCATCCATGGATCAAGGATCATCCCGATTATTACAACAAGAATGAGAAGGGTGAGATCCGTGATCCTATCAATGAAGCTACCGGGGAACCATGGGGATGGACGGATGTAGCGGAGCTGAATCTTGACAATCCTGCTATGCGTCGCCAGATCATCGATGACATGATCTACTGGATTGAAGACTATAATATTGATGGGTTCAGAGTCGATCATGCACATGGCGTGCCTGCCGATTACTGGGATGAAGTGAGCAATACACTTGCCGGACTCAAGAAACCACTATTTATGCTGGCCGAAGGTGAAGAACCATACTTGCGCAATGATTCAAGTTTCGTCGCCGGATATGCATGGAAGCTGCATCACAAAATGAATGATATCGCTAACGGAAAGGATAATGTCAATTCACTGGACACCCTCCTCGCTGACGAGCGTAATCACTATACCTATGGGTACAATATGTACTTCACCAGCAATCATGACGAAAACAGCTGGGCAGGCACTGAGTTTGAAAGGATGGGCGATGGACACAAAGCCTTTGCTGCCTTGTGCGGCACATTGGATGGCATGCCTCTGGTGTATAGCGGCCAGGAAGAACCACTGAAAAAGAGGCTGGCTTTCTTCGAAAAGGACACAATCCCGTTTGGTCATTACGCATATGCAGATTTCTATACTACGCTCAATGACCTGAAGCATAGAAACCATGCACTATGGAATGGAATTCATGGCGGCTTGTCCAGACGGATCAATGAATCAAAGGAGGTATATGCCTTTATGCGTGAAAAAGACGGAGATTCCTTTATCGGTGTATTCAACCTTTCGTCGAAGCCACAGAAGACAACTTTGCAGGTTCCGGTGACCGATATGCATATCGTATTCTCTAATGATAAGCTCACCCTGGACCGAGACCAGACGATCAACCTGGGACCATGGGAGTTCTTCCTGTTTTCGAGTAAGTAGCGATGAAGGTTCACCTTTGGGCCATGGGTGCCGCCTCGGATGCATGGGTCTCCGAAGGTGAAGACATATACAGGAAGCGTATCGAGCGTTATCTCCCGTTTGAATATAAGTGCATCCAGCCTTCCAAAAGCACCCAGAAGAATGTAGTGCTTGCCGAAGAAGCTAAGTGGCTGCTGCAGCAGTTTGATGCCAATGCCTCCCGTGTGATCTTACTGGATGAAAAAGGTCCCCAGCTGACATCAGTCAACTTTTCAAAAAAGCTGGAATCATGGCGACAGGGAAGCCATAAACGGCTGATTTTTGTGATCGGATCCGCTTATGGATTTGACCAGAAAGTATATGACCGGTCAGATCAATTGCTTGGGATATCTGACATGACCCTGCCCCACCAATTGTGCAGACTGATGATGCTTGAACAGATATACAGGGCTTGCACTATCTTGAGAGGCGAATCTTATCACCACGCATGATTTTATCTGTGTCAAACCACCTAAAGCCATAACCGATGGACATCTCCATCACCTTACTGATCATTGCCTTCACCGCATTGGTCTCTTACCAGGGATTTTCCAATTATACTGTCATTGAAAGGCTAAAGCACTATCCGGGAAGAGAGTCAGGAGGAAAAGAATATTACCGTCTCCTTACATCCGGATTTGTTCACGCGGATTGGATGCACCTCCTGATCAATATGTTTGTGCTCTATAGCTTTGGAGAGTATATTGAGATGTACATCGTCACTACGTTTGGCAATGTAGAGGGTCGTGTCATCTTCCTCCTGCTTTATCTGCTCAATATTATTCTGGCCAATATACCAACCGCCATCAGGCAAAGTCATAATCCCGCGTTTTCGAGTATCGGTGCATCAGGGGCAGTAAGTGGCATCATTTTCATTTTTATCCTGATGCATCCCTGGTCCACCCTGAGCCTTTTTTTCGTCATCCCTGTTCCCGCGATTATTGCAGGTGTCGGTTACCTCATCTACTCTTCCTGGGCAGCCAAACAGGGACACGGTCGACTTGATCATTCAGCCCACTTTGCAGGTGCCATCGCAGGCATGCTCATGATCACCCTCCTTGATAAGAGTATTATCACCGATTTCATGTACAAGCTTGTACATGAATTTCCCTTTTAGTGTGAGACTGTAAGACAGTGAGAAAGTAAGAGGTGTGTGCGTGGGTGAGCGCATGAAATGTTTTACACATAGGCACACACTCCAAACTCACACTTATTACTTTCTCACGGTCTCACTGTCTTACTGTCTTACTATCTTACACTATCCGAGAAAAGGATACCGGTAATCCAATGGTGGATTAAAGTTTTCTTTAATCGTTCTTGGCGATACCCAGCGATACAGATTTAATACACTACCTGCTTTATCGTTAGTGCCTGATGCCCGGGCTCCTCCAAAGGGCTGCTGCCCTACCACTGCTCCGGTAGGTTTGTCATTGATATAGAAATTACCCGCCGAGTGCTTCAGGCGTTCTGTAGTCATCGCTATGGCCGCCCTGTCCTGAGCAAATACAGCGCCCGTCAAGGCATAAGGAGATGTGGTATCAAGTATGCCCAAAACCTTCTTGTAGTCTACGTCTTCATAAACGTAGATAGTCAGTACCGGTCCGAACAATTCTTCACACATCGTGACATAATTAGGGTCTGTCACCTGGATCACTGTCGGCTCAATAAAAAAGCCTTTAGTCTTATCGAAGTTGCCACCTGCGACAATCTTTGCTCCTTTATCCTTCTTAGCCTTAGTGATATATGAGGTTATCTTGTCAAATGCCTTTTCATCTATGACTGCATTGATGAAATTTTCAAAATTTTCAGGCGAACCCATTTTCATAGATGCAAGGTCAGCGACCAGGCGCTTCTTGATGGATGGCCATAGTGATGCAGGGAGATACGCACGACTTGCGGCCGAACATTTCTGGCCCTGGTATTCAAATGCTCCTCGGGCCAGGGCTACGGCCACTGCTTCTGCATGTGCAGAAGGATGGGCTAATACAAAATCCTTTCCCCCTGTCTCCCCTACTATCCTTGGATAAGATTTATACTTAGGCAGGTTGTTTCCGATAGTCTGCCACAGCCGCTGGAATACACCTGTGCTTCCGGTAAAGTGAATACCTGCAAAATCAGGATGGTTGAATATGACCTCTCCGGCAACCTGACCCTCTACAAACATGAGGTTGATAACACCGTCAGGCAATCCGGCTTCCATCAGGATATCCATGATGACATGTGCCGAATAGATCTGTGTCTCCGCAGGTTTCCAGACGACAGTGTTACCCATCAAAGCAGGTGCACAAGGAAGATTCCCGGCGATCGAGGTAAAGTTGAACGGAGTCAAGGCAAAAACAAATCCTTCCAATGCCCTGTATTCCATCCGGTTCCACGTCAGCGGCGCGCTGATCGGCTGCTGGGCATAGATTTCCATCATAAACTTTGCATTGAACCTCAGGAAGTCACACCACTCCGCTACTGCATCTATTTCGGCCTGGAATACATTCTTACTCTGGCCCAACATGGTCGCCGCATTCATCCTTGCGCGATAAGGCCCGGACAACAAATCAGCCGCCTTGAGGAAGATGGCTGCCCTGTCCTGCCAATCCATGGCTTCCCATCCCGGCTTTGCCCTGAGGGCAGCCTGGATGGCCTGGCGGACGTGTGTAGTACCGCCTTTGTTATATCTGGCCAGTAAGTGTTTCCGCTCATGAGGTGGCCTGATCTCCACTTTATGGTCAGAGACCACTTTCTTACCTCCGATATACATAGGTATCTCGATCACTTTGGATTTCAATTCCTTTATAGCCTCCACCAGCTTATTGCGTTCAGCAGAGCCTTTTACATAAGACAATACCGGTTCGTTATGGATTTCCGGTAAAGAAAATACTGCATTTGCCATAAAATTAAATGTATGAGTTAACTGGATATGTCCTGCTTAATATGGACTAAAACTTAACACCCTCCGGAAGGAATGGTTTTGCATTGCCACCTCCTTTGATGATTTCCCTGACGATAGTTGAACTGATATGCGAAAACTCAGGGGCACTGATGAGAAAGAGTGTTTCGACATCATCACCGACGATATGGTTGAGCTGACTGATGGTTTTTTCGTAATCAAAATCAGAAGCATTCCGCAGTCCGCGAAGTAAATAATGGGCATCCACCTTCTTGCAATAATGCACTGTAAGCCCCTGGAATACATCAACACTGATCCTCGGCTCCCCCTCAAAGACTTTCTGGATCCATTGCTTGCGTTCTTCCACCGAAAACAAGGTTTGTTTCTGGGAATTGACCCCGATAGCAACGATGATCTCATCAAACAAGGGCAACGCCCTCCTGACCAGGTCAACATGTCCGGTAGTGATGGGATCGAAGGATCCGGGGAATACTGCTATTTTCTTCTTTTGCATAATACCAGTTGGCTCATAGGCACGGGTACAAATATCATACCTTCTGATGGATTAATGTTCTTGTGGCATTTCATCAGCTTTTGCCAGCGTATCCTTTTTATTACCCGGACTAAGTAAAAACGGTAAAATCAACAACAGATACAGTATAATCATCAGGATTTCTCCCCATAGCAGGTACCAGGGCCATGGTCCCATCAGATCCAGTACAGATGGTCCGGGTGGCTTACCCATGGTATATCCATAATTGCTGCCAATCACCTGGTTGAGCATGTGCACTCCAACCAGATAGGCCTGTGCATAAATGATGGCATTGAGGAAATCCTGCCACCCGATACGGACCCTATATACGACCACTGTATAGAGTACCGCTGCAATGATTCCTGCGTGGCCAATGAAATATCGAAAGAAGTCAAACGAAGGGAACCCACTCTCCAGGTCAGGAGTGATCAGTGCCTGCATCGTCCCGGCAAGTGCCCAGAAGTATAGGATACCGATCCACTTCCTGTTTTGCGAATAAATCACAAATGGCAACATTACTACTACCAGGTCACATAGGTAAAATGGTAAATCAGTATATCTGCTAAATGTACCATCTGCCAGTTTAAACAAGGCTTCAATGATCAGCGTGGAAAAGGTCAGGCCAGCTATGACCAGGCCAAGATTGGACTTTGCCGGTTCGTCAAGCCTCCGTCCTCTGCTGATAGTAGCATAGGTGATCATACCCAATGCCAGTAGGGTCGTGAGATGTTGCAAGGAAAAGGATTCGAATCCGGAACCCATAGGTGAATTTTTACTGATGCTGGTCTGCCAAAAGTAACCATTGATCTGATACAGATTGGCGTGGAAACCATTTTTATATAACTTGGCTCAATCACTTTAAACTATACTGTAAGCATGGCTTCCTACCAAATATCAATCCGTCGGATATCTGTTATGTTCCTGACCTTTTTCCTGGCCTTATCTATATCCCGGGCCGGAGAAGGAATGTGGCTGCCATTTCTACTCAAGGCTCTCAATGAAGCGGAAATGAAGTCTATGGGAATGAAAATGAGTGCTGATGATATCTATAGTGTCAATCATGGCAGCCTGAAAGATGCAGTGGTACACTTTGGGGGTTTCTGCACCGGCGAATTGGTGTCCGACCAGGGCTTGCTGCTGACCAACCACCATTGCGGTTATGATGCCATACTGGCACATTCCACACTCGAAAACAACTACATCAAGGATGGGTTCTGGGCTACAGACCTGAGCAAAGAAATGCCCAATCCCGGCCTCTTTGCCACCTTTATTGTACGCATTGATGATGTCTCATCACAGGCATTGGCAGGAATCCAGGACCAAATGGAACCAGCGGAGAAAAAATCTATAATTGAACGCAACCTGAATACAATCAGATCGGGTGTACTCAAGGAATCCTGGCAGGAAGCATTTATTAAACCGTTCTTCGAAGGCAATCAATACTTCCTTTTTGTGACCGAGACCTACAAGGATGTACGATATGTTGGTTCGCCCCCGGAATCCATCGGAAAATTTGGAGGTGATACAGATAATTGGGTCTGGCCTCGTCACAACGCAGATTTCTCGGTTTTCAGGATCTATGCCGGGCCGGATAACAAGCCGGCTGAATATTCGCCTGACAATAAGCCTTACAAGCCTAAACATTTTTTTCCCATATCACTGAAAGGGGTCAAGGAAGGGGATTTTACCCTCGTGTTTGGATTCCCGGGCAGGACAAATGAATACCTGCCTTCATTTGCCATACAACAGACAACAGATCTCATTGATCCTGCCAGGATTGGGGTCAGGGACATATCATTAGGGATCATGGACCGCCATATGCGTGCGGATGAAGATGCCCGCCTCGCCTATTTTACTAAGTATTCCGGCCTTGCCAATTCATGGAAGAAATGGATAGGTGAAATACAGGGGTTGAAAAGTAAAAATGTGGTAGCGGTAAAGGAAAAACAGGAAGCTGCATTTACTGCCCAACTTGGAAAGGATCAACAACTCAATAAGACTTACGGTCAGGTCTTACCACAAATGCAAACATTGTATGCGGAGCTTGATACCATTGTAGCCAACCGGGTACTCCTCGGTGAAGTGATTGGTGGGAGTAATGTTGAAATCTTCCTGCTGGCCGCTTATGCTGACAGGCTGGTCAAATCGTATAAGGATGGCGGAGAAGATGGATTCCGTAAAATGGAAGAAAGAGTACTTCCAGTGCTCGAAACCTTCTTCAGGAAGTACAGAGTTGCCATTGACCAGGAACTCTTTGTTGCATTGACAAAGCACCTCCATGATCATCTGTCTCCTCAATACAGGCCCGATATCCTGGCTACTGGCAGGAACGGCTCTTCCTTTGAGACCTGGGCGACTGACGTATTCCAAAATACGGTGGTGACTCAAGAGGAACTCTTTACAAAAGCGATTGCTCAGGGAGGTGAGTCCTTCACCAAAATAATGGCATCTGACCCGGCATACCAGGTATACCTGCAATTGAAGAAAGTGATGGATGAACAATTATCTCCGGCATCCAATAGTATAAATGACAAACTGATGCCACTTCAAAAAGATTATGTTGCCGCACAGATGGCAGCTTATCCGGATCGGCGGTTTTGGCCAGATGCGAATAGTACACTGCGGGTAGCTTATGGGCAGGTCAAACCTTATGCGCCAAGGGATGGAATGACCTACAAGACTCAAACCTATCTGGACGGGGTCATGGAAAAATATAAGCCGGGCGACTATGAGTTTGATGTAGATCCCAGGTTGATTGCCCTCTATGAAAAGAAAGATTACGGCCCCTATGGAGAAAACGGAAAAATGCCCGTGTGCTTCATTGCCAGTAATCATACCACTGGTGGGAATAGCGGAAGTCCGGCTATTGATGCGCGTGGTAATCTTATCGGGATCAATTTTGACCGTGTCTGGGAAGGAACAATGAGCGATCTATACTATGATCAATCCATCTGTCGCAATATCATGGTGGATATCAGGTACGTCCTTTTTATAATGGACAAGCTTGCAGGTGCCTCAAATCTGGTAAAAGAGATGACCCTGGTTCATTCCAAAAAACGAAAGTGATTTCAAAACCTGCTGATAGTGAGGCCTTTCGTACATGCCTCAGTGTACGATATGCAGGATTAATCAGTTCTTTTCAGCCGGATGCGCTGAAAAAGTGAAAATATGTACATTTGTGACCCCACAGGGGTGATTAGCTCAGTTGGTTCAGAGCGCTGCCTTGACAGGGCAGAGGTCAGCAGTTCGAGCCTGCTATCACCCACCACTTAAAATAATTCTCCTACGGGGAGAGTTGAAAACAAAAAACAGGTCAGCGGTAATGTTTGATTTTGAAAAACTGGACGTTTACAATCATTTAAGGGCTTTAAACAAGGAGGTCTTAAAGTTTTTGTATGCTGCGCCTGAAATCGATCCTTTCCTCAAGGAACAATGGAAAACTGCTACTGTCAACGCGGCCATTAACCTGGCGGAGGGTGTCGGGCGAATAGTCGATGCCGAGAAAAAACAATATTTCACTATTTCCAGGGGAGCCATTTTCGAAAGTGTATCGCTGATGCATATTGTGTCTGATCTGAACCAGATAAGCCAGGCCGATTTCACTACCTTTTATGATCAGTATGAGACTGTATCCAAAATGCTCCTTGGCTTGTATCGAAGTAAATAAACACTCAACTTTGAACCCATTGATGAGTAGACACACTCACCCACTTGCACACACAATATTGATTTCGGGACGTAGCTCAGCCCGGTAGAGTACACGTCTGGGGGGCGTGTGGTCGCTGGTTCGAATCCAGTCGTCCCGACCGGTTTTTTTAGCCACCGTAGCTCAGTTGGTAGAGCAACGCATTCGTAATGCGTAGGTCAGCGGTTCGAGCCCGCTTGGTGGCTCAGCTATAATATGAAAGCAAGCCTTGGCTTGCATTACCGGATTCTTCTCGGGATGTGGCGCAGCCCGGTAGCGTACTACGTTCGGGACGTAGGGGTCGCTGGTTCAAATCCAGTCATCCCGACCGCTTAAACTCTGGCTTATGAAACCCACTCTATTTCATGTGGGTTTCATTTCACCCGCAGGCTATCTCATTGATACTGGATATAGACCGGCACAGGATACAGTGACAATACCTCTGCAGGCTGCATGATGTTTATCCACGCCGGATCAGCGATATCATTTTTATAGAAAATCTTAAACCCTGCAAACTGTACCGGCTCATTGGTTATGGAGTATTTGTAAGTCGTCAGTTTCTTTCCACGGCTTCCGAAACCATCCATATTCATGACGATCTGTACGTCTGCATAGGTCTTGATTTTCTTATAATTGGTAACCATTCCCTTCTTAAACCGGTGGACCACCAGGACCTTGGGTGGCAAATGGTTTTCCTGGACCAGGGTGGCTAGAAAGTCCGAAGCATAATTGATATCCTCCGCATCAAAGGTGCCTACCCTATCACCTGGAACAGTCGTGCCATGCATGGCATATTCCGGATCTATTCCCAGATGCACGTTGGGCATCATCAGGTACTTCCTCAACAATGGAATTTCCTCCTGCAGGGTACTATGCCCCACCTGGATATCAAGGAAAACAAGGGCATTGATCCTGCCTGCCATCTCGATTACTTTATCAATCTGTGCATCGGGCATTCTCAGCCTGTACATATTTGCTTTACCGGGATCACGCTGTGCAGTGACCGCGATATAATGAAGCGCCGGTAAGACCTTAATAGTCGTATCTGCTTCCTGCCAATGCTTTACCTCTGCCTGCAATCTCTCCAACATTTCCGGAGCGGGCAACTCCCCCAATATCCCCATACGCGTCGAATATAAGTTGCCGTAGTAGGCCACAATTCTGTGGAAAGGCAGCAGGGCGCCATATGACGGGAGTGGAGATGACACTGGCCATAAAGTAGAATCCTTATTGTGCGCCAACTGTAGCATCAGCTTGTTGTATAGCTGGGTATCGATGACTGAAGCAACCAATTCCGGCTCGATCTGTGTAGTATCTATGCTTTGCCCATTGACTTTACTATCCTCTCGCTGTGCTGCACTGGAGGGTTCGCAGGATGTAATCAGAAAGGTTGGCCAGGCAAAAAGCAACGCCCTCATCCCAAGAAAAAGCAGGTTTCTATGCATCTTTATTAGTAAGCCAAGAGGGTCAGGACTATTATCCTGATCAGGAGTATCCCAGGTTTTATCGCCTCCATGATACTTGGATCTCTTTGTAAAGTTCAGCATTTATTTGCCGTCAGCCCGTCTGTAAGGAACGATTTTTGCCACTTCACACAATATTCCGTATTTTTCACTCCCAACATCTTAAAGATCAAGATTATACCAATGCAAAGAATTCGAATACTAAGCCTGTTATTGATAGCCAGCCTTCAATGCTTTGGCCAGACCAACCTGGAAACCAGTATGGTTTTCGGGGGCAATTCGATTGATGAAGCTAAGGATCTGAAGGTCAATCCCACACAGACGGCACTGTTCATGGGGGCAAAGACCTTTTCCACTGACGGCCTCATCCCTGAAAACGCTGGAGGGAGTGATTTCTGGTTGATGAAAAGGAATATGGATGGCTCCCTGATCTGGAATAATACCTTTGGAGGTCCTGGCAATGATGACCTGGAAGTAGTGATGCCCCATCCTGATGGTGGTGTCCTTGCTTTTGGTACCACCAAGACTGACCAGGGTCTCTTTGGTGATCTCATCGGACTCTCTGGTGGCTGGCTGATGCGCACCAACGACAATGGCGCGATCATCGATGGAAAGATATATGGCGGCAGTATTACAGAGACAGGCGTAGATGCCTTCAGGCATATCAGTGGTAATGTCACCATGGCCTTAGAAGCCGGTTCGACATTGCTCAACGGCGAGACAAATCATGGCCTGCTTGATGTGTGGATAGTGACTGTCAATCCGTCCCTTTCTATTATCTGGACTACGCTACTTGGCGGCACAGGCGCAGATGTTCCTGAAGCCATCACAGCAGATATCAATGGCAACATCTACATAGCTGCGACAAGTAATTCAAACCTTCCGGGTTTGGATCCAAATCATGGCGGAAAAGATGTGTGGGTGATAAAGCTTGCTCCAACGGGAGAAGTCCTGTGGCAAAAGAACTATGGAGGCTCGCTCGAAGATGAAGCTTCCGATATTGTCATCCACCCGGATGGCCTGGTGTATGTATTGGCCCATTCTCAATCCGACGATGGAGATTTTACAGTCAACAGCGGGTTGAATGATCTCTGGATGATCAAGCTGGACGCCACTGACGGAGAGACGCTGGGGATGTATCGCTTTGGTGGAAGTGGCAATGATTACAACGGCCGGGCTGATCTATTTGGTGATGATCAACTGATCATTTCTACCAGCACCACCAGCATTGACGAGGACATCACCGGTAATAAAGGCTTTGGTGATGTATGGGTGATGACGACTGACCTCAATGGACACATCCTGCATCAGATGAATTATGGAGGATCACAAAACGACTATTCGGCAGATGTCCTGACAGTCGACAGTGTATTTTATTTATTCTCGACTTCATTTTCACTGGACAAGAATGTACCCTTCAATAATACCGCGCAGCAGGACCTCTGGTACTTTACCCTCAACCCGTATCCGGATTCTTGTTCTGACCAGTTTCTATGCCTTCCGGATTCCATGCTGAGCAATCACCTCTACCCGCCTGCAAATGATGCCTTGATATGTGTCAGTGGATGCACAGCAGGTTATGGCCCAGGTCCTTCCTTCAACAATGGCGTTTGCCCTGATTTCGTAAACCCTACAGCGTATTTCTTCCTCACCACGGATACCACAGCTGACCTGCTGACACTCAGTATCAATTCAAATGAAATCAATAAGCCTCAGATAGCCCTGCTCAAGTCTGTCAACTGCACAACCTTTCAGAAAGTGGAATGCGCAACAGGTGAAAATGGAAGTGTCCTGATGGCTTATATTGATATACAGCCACAAACGAATTACGTCATTGCCGTATCAGATGCAGAAGGGAATATCGGGGAGTTTGAATTGTGCGCAACATCTATCGATGTAGAATTCTGTAATGAACATGACCGGATATATGTAACCCATACTTCTCAAAACAGTCCATTGAGCGGGCCTTTCAAACCCGGTGAAGAGGTCCAGATTTGCTACGAACTGGATGATTGGAATAAAATGGATTGCAATGGCTTTCAAGGGCTGGTACCAAGCTTTGGCCCCGGATGGGATGCTAGTTCCTTTGACTTGTTCGGTGAACCAATCCAGACTGATTCCCTGTTAGCTGCAGCTACCACCGGCTTCTGGCAGTGGTACCAGGTAGGTGAAGTTCGTTACAATGTATCTAATCCAATCAATGGATATGATGGCGGACAAGGCATGCCTCCCGGATGGTATTTTACCAATACCGGCGATCCCCCACCAGCAGATGAACCTGATCAGACAACAGGCGATATCGACAATTGTCTCCCGACATCTGACAAATGGAAAGTGTGCTTCACACTCAAAGTAGTTGAAGAATGTGAGACCAATCTGGATTGCAGCGTGACGATGAAAACATTTTCTGATGGTGAAATCGGCATCAACTCCAGTCTAGCCTGCGCTTATGACCAGGAAGAAGTCCTGACAGCCAGTATGGTTTGTTGCCTCAACCCCAGCATAGAAGTAATACAGGATCTGACGATCTGCAGCGGCGATACACTTTCATTCCAACCGGAAACAAATTTACTTCCGCCGGTTACTTATAGTTGGACCGCAACAGCAGATCCATTTATCACCGGGGCAGTACCGGCTACAAATGCAAATAGTTTCTACCAGATCCTTACCAATGAAGCGGTCATTCCGCTCAAGGCCCGCTATAGTATAAGTGCAGAAACCGAAGGTTGTGAAACAGATGTCGAGTTGTTTGAAGTAACCGTCATTCCATTGCCTACATGCCGCATTAGTGTCTCCGGTCCAAACATCGTATGTAGTGGTACTCCTGTCACTTTCAATTTTGAAAGCACCGGAACACCTCCGTTTGCTATCGGGTTGTACAGGGACAATGAGTTTTTTGCCAATATCCTCAGCGAATCCAACTTCCTTTCCATTCCAATCGACCCGATATTTAGCGGCAGGTTCAGGGTAGGGACATTGCGCGACGCCAGTTGTGACGGCCAGGGTACCGGTTTCGTCAATGTGACCGTCAAGCCGATCAACAACTCATCTATCGATACTACAATATGTGAAGGTGAAGCTTTTGTGATAGGTACTGAAGTGTTTACTGAGTCAGGCTCCTATACCGTAACTCTTGACAATGCAGGAGAGAACAATTGCGATAGTGTGGTTGTACTTGGATTGACCGTTGCACCAATCATTACGGAAAATATTGATGAAGTGATTTGTAATGGAGACACACTCTTTGTCCTGGGCCAACCATATACTGAATCTACAGATGAAGTGATCGAATATACAGGCCCGCAAGGCTGTCCGAATTATATCAACCTTCACCTTGAAGTTATTGATACCTTCTCTATGGATATCAATCAGACGATATGCAACGGGGATACCCTGGAGTTTGGTGGCATCCTGGCCTATGAAGAAGGTACCTACTCGCATACAGTAGAAATCCGACCTGGATGCTATGAAGAAACCATATTGCACCTCAATCTCCTACCTGCGATCATCACCAATGATGTAGCGATCATCGGAGACAATGGAGCCAATAGTGGTGCTATCCTCGTAGAAGTTGTTGGAGGCACTCCACCCTTCCAGTTTCTTTGGAATACCGGTGCTACGACTGAAAGCCTTTTCAATATCATGCATGGCCAATATTCGCTGACCGTTACCGACTTTCTCGGTTGTGATCAGGTATTCACTTTCGTAGTTCCTATGATCTCTGCTACCAATGAAGCTGGCACCCCAGCGCTTTCGATTAAACTCTGGCCAACAGTTGCCAATGCCGGCGGCAAACTGCAGGTGTTCAACACCGGAACTTCAAATCTTACCCTGAGCGGATTGACCTGGTGGTCAATGCAAGGTACTAATGTCAATACGTCGTTGGATCTATCATTGGCAGGCGGAGAAATGTATATCCTTGATGTCCCGCAAGCTATAGCCCCAGGTGTATATTTTGTCCAGACAAGTTTTACGGATGGAAAAACCGCCTGGTGTAAAATTGTAATTACAGATTAGGATATAAGCTAAAAAAGGAAAGGGATCCATATGATCAGCAATGATCTATGTATCCCTTAACCAATTGTGCCTTTCTCATCTCAGGTTGAATTTGGCTTGTGTCCTGCTGGACACAAACACGGTTGGATGTCAAAGCACGGTACCGGTTATCGTGGCTTTCTAAACCAACCGGTAACTGGGTTCTGGCCACTAGGCCACCCCAAATGCCCGTTTCATTGTACCTGCTTTATGGCTACTCATTTTTACCAGGGGTAATCATTTTCAACCATCCATGCCCATTGATACATTCAATGTAGCAAAACAGGACCTTTGTACAAACGAGCTGATTTCCTTATGATCCTTTGACCAGGATCATAAATATAAAAAGACAATAAGTAAAACGGAAATATTTTAACCCCTAATTATTAACACAATTATCAACAGGCTCCTTTGATGATCTCCAGGAATCCGTCAGCCTGCAAGGAAGCTCCACCTACAAGGCCGCCATCAACATCCACCTGTGAAAAGATGGTGGACGCATTGTCAGCCTTGATACTGCCTCCATAGAGGATCCTGGTCCCCTGGCTGATCTGCTCACCATACTTTGCAGCAATGGTCTCACGAATAAATGCATGCATTTCCTGGGCCTGTGCAGGAGACGCAGTGACACCTGTGCCTATAGCCCAAATTGGCTCATAAGCTATCACTAGTCCCTCAAAGGCCTGTGGACTGAGATGAAAGATGCTTTCCTCAAGTTGTCTCTTCACAAACTCGTTTTGTCGTCCTTCCTGCCTGATATCAAGTGATTCGCCGCAGCAAAAAATCGGGATCAATCCACTATCCAGGATAGCATCAACTTTAGCCTTGACGATATCATTAGTCTCATGGAAGAGCTGGCGCCGCTCTGAATGACCGGTAATACAATACTCCGCACCAATACTCTTGAGCATACCTACAGATATCTCCCCAGTATACGCTCCTGATGCCTTTTCATGACAATGCTGTGCTGCGATATGAATAGGCAACCCCTCGGTTTGCCTGATAAGCGATTGTATGTACACAAAGGGAGGGGCAACCACCACTTCACATGAAATAGGGTCAGGCAAACCTGCTGAAATTTCCTTTACCAGCACTTCACCTTCAGCATAGCTAAGGTTCATTTTCCAGTTGGCAGCGACTATCTTGGTGCGACTCATTATTCAGTTTATTTACGATGTATATGAAGGGTCTTGTGTTACCGGCCAAAGATACGTTGTCACATATCCATTAGCTTCCCTCAAGTTACTTTTTTGCGCCATGGAGCATAGTATATTTGCAGAGGCCCATTTGTTTGTTGACATGGTCTCTGCGTTGACACAAAAAGGGTATCTCAATAATGTCTATCATAATGGCATCGTTTATGTACTTATGATAAATGGAATGTCTTTAGACAGCAGGATGGGAATATGTTAAATATGTAATTACGTGGCTAATAACCAATTAACACCAACCCGCCCAGGTCAATTGACACAATACGTATACCAAGGAACGATTCATGGCAAAGGATAACAGTATAAAGGCGAACCGGTTTATTCACCGTGATTTCAGCTGGCTTGATTTTAATTACAGGGTACTTCAGGAAGCGAAGGATCCTAATGTGCCACTGATGGAAAAAATAAAGTTCCTGGCAATCTACAGCAGCAACCTTGATGAGTTCTTCAGGGTAAGGGTTGCAAATCACCGCAACCTCCTCCAGGTTGGCAAAAAGACGATCAAGCAATTGGATTATGACCCTGAAGCAGTCTTGCTCAAGATCCAGAAGATCGTCAGTGATCACGCTGTTGAGTTTGGTGAGATATTTCAACATCAGATCGTCCCTGAACTAAAAAGACACGACATACACCTCGTACAACGCGAAGAATTGTCACAGGAACAGGAAGCTTTCGTCGATACTTACTTTCAGGAGAACCTGCTGCCATTTGTACAGCCAGTATTACTGGTCAAGGATAAGATACGTCCCTTTCTAAACAACAAAGCCTTATACCTGGCGATCCTGATGAAGGATAAGGAAAACAATGCCACGCAGGATCAGTATGGCATCATCAAAATTCCTTCTGATCACCTACCCAGGTTTATTGAGTTGCCATCCAAGCGACAAGGGCATGAACTTATCATGCTGGATGAAATTGTAAGGCATAGTGTAATGTGGTTGTTTCCGGGCTACCAGATCATCAATACATATTCTATCAAATTGACAAGGGATGGTGAACTGTATATCGATGATGAGTATCAGGGTGATCTCGTCAAGAAGATTAAGACAAGTCTTCTTAAACGAGATGTAGGCCCGGCCTCCAGGCTTGTGTATGACAAGACAATTCCGACACAATTCCTGCATTACCTCATGAATGTCCTTGGGGTTGAAAAACTTGGTTTATTTCCAGAAGGCAGGTTCCATAATAATTTTGACTTCTTCAAATTTCCAACCTTTGGTATGGATCACCTGAAGGATCAACCATTACCGCCAATGGACTATCCTCCATTGGCCAATGCAGATTCCATCTTCGATCCTATCAAGCAAGGTGATCAACTGATTCATGTTCCCTATCACAAGTATGAGCCGGTCATCAAGTTTTTTGAACACGCTGCTAAGGATCCGAATGTCACGCATATAAAGATCATCCAGTATAGGGTGGCGCCCAACAGCCGGATCATGGAAGCCTTGATCAACGCTGTAAAATCCGGAAAACAGGTCTATGCTTTTATCGAAGTCAAAGCCCGGTTTGATGAAGAAGCCAATCTCCGCTGGGGCGAACAATTGGAAAAAGCAGGCATCGTCGTGCGATATAGCTTTCCAGGATTGAAAGTCCACAGTAAACTAGCTCTCGTAAGACGACTCGAACCTGAGGGGCCCCAACTCTACTCCTATCTGAGCACAGGGAACTTCCATGAAGTCACCGCAAGGATATATAGTGATCAGGGACTTTTTACCGCAGACAAGCGTATCACCGGGGAAGTGGCACGCATATTTTCCTTTCTTGAGACGGTCAAACTTCCAAATGAAGAATTCAAGCATCTCCTGGTCGGACAGTTTAACTTGCGAAAGACACTGATCCAATTGATCGATTTTGAAATCGCAGAAGCCTCTGCCGGAAGACCTGCATCCATCGTCCTCAAGGTCAATAGCCTGCAGGATGAAGAGATGATAGAGAAACTATATGCTGCAAGCCAGGCAGGTGTTGAGATAGAACTCAACATCAGAGGTATATGCTCGCTGGTGGCCGGAAAGAAAAACCTGAGTGAAAATATAAAAGCCTTCAGCATTGTGGACCGCTTCCTCGAGCATAGCCGTATCTTCATATTTCATCATGGTGGTCATGAAAAAATGTATCTCTCATCGGCAGACTGGATGGAGCGAAATTTATCCTTCAGGATTGAAACTGCCTTTCCTGTCTATGACTCAAGGCTCATCGCGGAAATCAAGGACATCCTTGCTATCCAGCGAAGTGACAATGTAAAAGCCAGATCCCTCCACTACCAGCATATCAATGAATACCTGATCAATGATTCTGATCTGTCTATAAGGTCACAACACGAAACGTACTTCTATCTGAAGCGCAAGTATGAAGAGTTTACCATTACAGAATAAGTAGTGCCTTACTGATATGGCTGGTTGCGTTTTGATTACCTGCAGATAATATTAAATTTTCAGGGTATACCATGTGGTTTGGTATACCCCAATGCCCCCATATTTACCATCGTAATCAGAATTTATTCCCATGCAACTGATGATTAAGCCCGGATCGGTCACGATTCGCAAAAACGGACATATGCGATCACTCTGGATTGAATATCCAAGGATCAATAACAGTGAGGACATTCTGGCTGTGGTGTTCAACCACAATAAGGATAAGAGGAGGTTCAAGCTTCCTGTTGTCTCGGCAGATCATCTGGGTATTGAGATCAAACTCCCTTCCTTTGTGACGGGTATGTTTTACCTGGAGATTGAGGATGGGGACAAGTCTATTTTCAGGCAGATTGCCATACAGTAGGGGAAAACCCTGAAAATTAAAATTGGGTGTTTTCGTCCATGTTTGAAACAAAATATTGAAAGACCTTTACATCGTTGATTGAAAGTAAAGCGAGAACATCAAATGATAAAATAAAAGCAGGAAGGCAGTTTTTAGTTTTTCTGTATACAAGATTATAAAGGGGTGAGACTTGCCGGGGTCGTCAAAGGGTGACACCGGCATTTTTTTTTACCTACAATCGGGATCAGATACCAGCGAGCTTTTCAGCCAGTTCCTCCCACTCTATCATCAGCCTCTCCAATTCCAGTTTCTTATCCTCGTAGAGTTTGATTTCCTTCTGAAAATTTGAGGATTGATAGAACTCCGGATCAGCCAACTGACCTTCCTTTTCTTTAATAAACAGTTCACAGGAGTTAATCTCCTTTTCCACCAGGCCAAACCGTCGCTGCATATTCTTCTTTTCCTGGTCAGACACCACAGCCCTGGCTGCTGGTTTGGGCTCTTCAGCCTGAATGGATGCTTTTGCTTTCTGTGTCTGGGCAGTAGAGAGTGCATCAAGGGTTTCAATGCCCTTCTTGCTCAGCATCTCATCGATGTCTCCGATATACTCCTTGATCTCCCCTCCGGCAAACTCAAGTGTCCTTGAAGTCAGCCCGGTGAGGAAGTCCCGGTCGTGAGAAATAATAATCAAGGCGCCGGGATATTCCATCAATGCATCCTTGAGCCTTTGCTTGGCTTGGATATCCAGGTGGTGCGTAGGCTCATCCATGATCAGTAGGTTGGTTTGAGCCAGGATCATGCACGCTAATGCAAGCCTCGCCCTCTCACCTCCTGACAATACGGAGACTTTCTTACCTGCATCCTCTCCACTAAACAGGAATGCCCCCAGGATCGCCCTGACACGCGGCCTCACTTCAGCTGTAGCTTTCTCTTCAATGGTCGCAAGCACAGTCTTGCTGCCGTCAAACAACTCCGTCTGGTCCTGGGCATAATATCCCATCAGCACCCGCTCATTGACTTCAAGCAATCCTGAGGTTGGAGGTGTTTTCCCCCCGACCATTTTAGCTAGTGTTGACTTCCCCTGTCCGTTCTGTCCCACAAAGGCGACTTTCTCATTACGCTCCAATTCAAAATCAACATTCCTAAGGACTTGCTTCGGCCCATAGTTTTTCGATACCCCGACGATATGGATCATGGTTCTTGGTGCCCTGTCCAATACCGGGAAGCGAACTTTCATGACAGAATTGTCCTGGTCCTCCAACTCTATGACCTCAACTTTTTCTAGTTGCTTCTCCAGTGACTTTGCCATACTGGCCTTAGAAGCCTTTGCCCTGAAGCGATCGATCAGCTTCTCGGTTCGTTCGATGTTTTTCTGCTGGTTCTGATAAGATGCAAATTGGATCTCTCTTAGCTTTTGCCGTTCGTCCATAAATGCAGAATATGGCAATGGCATATCATACAAGCGTCCCAGCGAAATTTCAATGGTGCGGTTAGTCAATTGATCCAGAAAGCGCTTATCATGAGACACGAGTAAAATACCTGCCTCCGAGGACTTCAGGTATTTTTCGAGCCAGATGATAGAGGGCATGTCCAGGTGATTGGTAGGCTCATCCAGCAGCAGGTAATCCGGGCGGCCTAACAATAGCTTAGCCAGCTCCACACGCATCTGCCATCCACCAGAAAGCTGTCCCACCGGTTTGTTGAAAGCTTCATCCTCAAATCCCAATCCTTTCAATACCTTTTGGATATCTCCTTCTATCGTACCTGCACCCAGATGATCAAGCTCAGCATATAATTCACTGATACGTTGGCTCAGGTGCATGATATGGTCATGGTCATCGCTGTGGGTGAGGCCGTGGGTGGTATGCTCAAGCTCTTCATTGATTTCCTTGACCCGGTCAAAGGCCGCATAGGCAGCTTCCATGACCGTGAGGTCCGGATCTATAGATATCTCCTGTTTGAGATAAGCCATACTGGCCGGTCTGTCGATCAGGCCGGAGTCAGCCTCTACGAGCCCTGCGATAATCTTGAGCAAGGTAGATTTGCCTGTACCATTACGTCCTATAAGGCCGACTTTTTCACCCATACGGAGTGAAAAGGTCACATTATCTAGCAACGTTCTGTCTCCGAATTTTGTGGTGATGTCCTTCACTAAAAGCATAGCGGGCGCAAAGGTAGGGAATGTAAGGGGGATGGCCATGAAACGTTCATAAACAGTCTGTATTTTGCTGATCTACAGACCGTTAGGACAGTGTGGCACACCTAGGTGTGCCACACTGTCCTAACCCATTGTGATTCAGTGGCTTGGAAGGTGTTTTAACACTATTTCAAATTGAAATGCTAATTCAGGTTGGGCTGCTCGGGCAACTGGGCCAAAACGCTGTAGACATCCCCCTTGTGATGCATGACCTGGTTCCACAACCTGGAGGGCTTGGATTTGAAGAGATAGTTGGCATGTACCTCGGTGGTGATCCAGGAATGTGCATCAAACTCCTGTATCAATTGGCCAGGTGACCAACCGGCATAGCCAACGAAAAAGCGGATGTTCTCTCCTTTTATCATTTCATGGGCTATCAGAAACTTGAGTTTCTCAAATTCCCCTCCCCAAAATACACCGGGAGCAATCTCTGTACTGCCATCCAGCAGGAGCCCGACATTATGGATATAGTGTATGGTATTGGTAGAAACCGGCCCGCCATAATAAGCCAGGGCATCGATGTCAGGAAAGTCCTCGACTAACTCTGCAATCTGCACTGTAAGTGGTTTGTTGATGATAAACCCTACGGTGCCTTCATCATCTGAATGGTCGGTCACCAGGATCACGG
>WBZX01000133.1_pt1 | contig 68312 bp, 65 predicted proteins | sample 5204211 | NCBI WGS metagenome assembly WBZX01 (sample SAMN12344362, study PRJNA552823) | activated sludge metagenome | biome: Activated sludge suspended growth; feature: Nitrification reactor; material: Wastewater; isolation source: activated sludge from nitrification reactor of wastewater...
TGCCCTGCTCCGCGAGGATCTTCGTGATCGCAGCCGTCAGCGACGTCTTGCCGTGGTCAACGTGACCAATCGTGCCGATGTTGCAGTGCGGCTTCGTCCGCTCGAATTTCGCCTTCGCCATCGTTGCTGCTTCCGTCTGTTGCGCGTTCGGGACTTGCACGTTCAGAGCTGGCCGAGGTCCCGCCCGGCCGATCGTCCGGCGCTGATTAGGACTTTGCCGCCGCCAGTTCAAGTGGGTTCGCCACGACAAACGGGCGTGGCCCGTGCGTTGCGGCGTGTGCGCCCCAGCGCGGGGCGCTGCCGGAGGCTGTCAGCGCCCCGGCGGCACCGCGACCGGCAGGCCCGCCGCCTTCCATTCGGGCAGGCCGTCCTCGAGGCGGCGCGCCTTGAAGCCCTGGGCCCTGAGCAGCGCCACCGTCTCGAAGGACAGCACGCAATAGGGGCCGCGGCAGTAGGCGACGATCTCCTTTTCCGGATCGAGGGCGGCGAGGCGCCGCTTCAGCTTCTCGAGGGGCATGTTGACGGCGCCGGGAACATGGCCCAGCGCGTACTCGTCCTCGGGGCGGACGTCGAGCACCTGCACGTCGCCCTTGCGCATGCGCTTGACCAGTTCCGCTCGCGTCACCGGCTCCAGGGCGTCGCGGCTGTCGAAATAGGTCCGCACGATGCGGCCAACCTCGGCGACCTGCCGCTCGCCGATGCGTGTCAAGGATGCGAGCAGCTCGAGCACGGCGGGGTCCGACAAGCGGTAATAGACGAACTTGCCCGCGCGGCGGCTGTCGATGAGGCCGGCGCGCCGCATCTGCTGGAGGTGCTGGGAGGCGTTGGCGACGGACACGCCGGCGCGGGCGGCGAGCGTCTCGACGCTGCGCTCGCCCTGGGCCAGGGCCTCGATCAGCTCGAGGCGATGCTCGTGCGCCGCGGCCTTGGCCACGGCCGCGAACTGCCGGAACAGCAGCCTTTTCGGGCTCTCGCCGCCCGCCGGCTTCCCGCTGTCCACTCTCTTGCTTGACGGCATCTCGTGCTCCCAATATCAATCAAGCGACTACTTGAATGATGGCCCGGCGTCAAAGGCCGGGCTGCCCGATACTAACCCGGAGCCGATTCTTGAGCGAGGTTCTGCTGCAACACGAGCCGGCCGTCCGGCTGAGCATCTTCGCGGCCGTGTTCGTTGTCATGGCGCTGTGGGAGGTGCTCGCGCCGCGGCGGCGGCAGACCGTGGGGCGCGTCACCCGCTGGCCAAGCAACCTCGGCGTCGTCGCCATCGACACCCTGCTCGTGCGCGTGCTCTTCCCCACCACCGCCGTCGGCCTCGCGCTGCTCGCCGAGGCCAAGGGCTGGGGCCTCTTCAATGCGTTCGGGGTGCCTGCGTGGGCCGCCATCCCGCTCGGCGTCATCCTGCTCGATCTCGCCATCTACCTGCAGCACGTGCTGGTTCACGCCGTGCCTGCGCTGTGGCGGCTGCACCGCATGCACCACGCCGACCTCGAGCTCGACGTGACCAGCGGCGCGCGCTTCCATCCGATCGAGATCCTGCTGTCGATGGCGCTGAAAATGATGGTCATCGTGGCGCTCGGCCCGCCGGCCGTGGCGGTGCTCGTCTTCGAGGTGCTGCTCAACGCGACGGCGATGTTCAACCACTCGAACGTGCACATTCCGGAGCGGCTCGACCGCGTCCTGAGGCTCTTCCTCGTCACGCCCGACATGCACCGCATCCACCACTCGGTGGTGGCTCGCGAGACCAACTCCAATTTCGGCTTCAACCTGTCCTGGTGGGACCGGCTGCTCGGCACCTATCGCGCTGATCCGGAATCGGGCCAGCTCGGCCTGACGATCGGCGTCAGCGACTTCCGCGATCCCGCCGAGCAGCGGCTCGACCGCATGCTGACACAGCCGTTCCGCGAGGGCGACCGCACCTACGCCCTCGGCCGCCGCGAGCCGGCGGAATGAGACTTGTCCTTGCGGTCTTGCTGACTTTCGGAGCGGCTGGCGCGATGGCTCAGGTTTCGGAGCCGGTCCGGATCGAGCGCGACGGCCTGAAGCTGGAGCTGGCGCCGGTCGCTCCCGACCAGGTGCGCGCCTTCTTCACCGCCCGGGGCTTCTCCTCGACGGATGCCGAGCACATCGTGGCCTCCGGCTGCGTGTTCCGCTCGGCGATCGGCAGTGCGTTCACCAGATCTGGCGATGCGGAGGTCCGCACCGCCGTCGCCGACTGGCGCGTCATCCCGACGGGAGAGCCCGCGAGATCGCCTCGCACGCGGGAGGACTGGGAGAAAGTCTGGAACGAGCGCGGCGTCGGCGAGGAGCCTGCGACGGCGTTCTACTGGTCCCTGTTCCCGACCGAGCAGACCTTTGCGCCGACCGACTACAACTGGGGCTTCGTGACCTTCGGCCTGCCCTCCGGGACGCAGTTCGCGGTCGAGCTTCGCTGGAGCAGCGACGGAAAGATCTACAGCGCGCAATTGGAAGGGCTCGAATGCGGAAAGTGACCGGGAGACACATGCTGTCGCGGCGAGACGTCATCGCCGGTAGCGCCGCGCTCGGCGTGCTGGCGATCTCGGCGAGGTCGGCCCCCGCGTCCGCCCAGGAGGCGATGCTCCTGCAGAAGGTCGCGGGATCGCCGCCGGCGCCCGAGTTCGAGCTTCCCGATCTCGACGGCAAGCCGCACCGCTTCGCCGACCTCAAGGGCAAGGTCGTGCTGGTCAACTTCTGGGCGACCTGGTGCCCGCCCTGCCGCGCCGAAATCCCCTCGATGGAGCGCGCCTGGGCGACGCTCAAGGAGGCCGGCGTTGCCGTGCTCGCCGTTCACATCGGCGGCGACAGCGAGAAGATCTGGGCCTTTCTGGCCGACTTCAACGTCACCTTTCCGGTGCTGATCGACAAGGGCTCGAAAGTCTCCAAGGAATGGCGCACGATAGGCCTTCCCACCACCTACATCGTCGATCCAGCGGGACGAACAGCGTTGCGCGCCATCGGCGGGCGCGAGTGGGACCAGCCGGATCTGATCGCCAGCATTCTGGCGCTCAGGGCGTAACGGACGCGATGACAACACGAGCAACGGAGACGATCGTGAAGAAACACTGCAGGGGATTTCTCGCCGCGCTGCTCTCGCTCGCCTTGCTGGCTGTCCCGGCCGCCGCCGAGAGCCCAGCCGTGAAGGCGATGCAGGAGTACATGGAGTTCACGCCCTATGACTCGGGCATCATCGTGCCGCAGCAGATCTCGAAGGATGTCTTTGAAAACGTGGTTTTCATCGACACGCGTGACGCCAGCCAGTTCGCCAAGGGCACGATCCCCGGAGCACGCAACATCGAGTGGCGTCAGGTGCTCGGCAGCATCGGCGATATCCCGGCCGACAAGAAGGTCATCCTGTTCTGTAATACGGGCAGCCTCTCGGCTCAGGCGGCGTTCGCCTTGCGCGTCGCCGGCCGCGACAACGTGCTGGTGCTGCAGACGGGCATCGAAGGCTGGCGCAAGGACGCGGCCTACAAGCCATGACCCGGCCCGGCGATCCAGAGGGAGACCTTCATGAAGACCCTTCTCTTCCTCAATGACCCGCCCTACGGCACGGAGCGCGTCTATAACGGCCTGCGGATGGCGCATGCCCTCGCCAAGAACGACGGCGAAGCGCAGGTCACGGTGTTCCTGATGGCGGACGCCGTGCTCGCCGCCAAGGCCGGTCAGAAGACACCCGACGGCTTCTACAATGTCGAGCGCATGCTGAAGCGCGTGCTCGCGGGCAAGGGCAGGGTGCTGGCGTGCGGCACCTGCATGGACGCGCGCGGCATCGGCGAGGCCGAGATCATGCAGGGCGCGCGACGCTCGACCATGGACGAGCTGGCCGCAGCGACCCTCGCCGCCGACAAGGTGCTGGTCTTCTGACCGATCCAGGCGGCTCGGCTGGCCTCACTGTCCTAGCCCGGCCTGACCTCACCGCCCTTTGCCGGGCTTCACCATCGGCACGCCCTTGGTGGTGAAGGGACGATAGCCGTCCTTCCTGTGGGCGCCCGGCTTGCCGCCAGCCCCACTCCCCTTGCCGCCACCCGCCTTGCCGCCGATGGGGCGGCTGCTGGTGCGCTGGACGCCGCCGGTGTTGCCGCCCGTTCCCGCGGGCTGCGAGGCGGGAACGAGCTGGTGCTTGCCGGGGCCGATCAGGTCGGCGCGGCCCATGCGCTTCAACGCCTCGCGGATGGCCGGCCAGTTGTCGGGGTCGTGGTAGCGCAGGAACGCCTTGTGCAGGCGTCTCTGGCCGAGGTTGCGCACCGTCTCGACGTCCTCCGAGCCGCCGCGGCGCACGCCTTTCAGCGGGTTCTTGCCCGAGTGGTACATGGCGGTGGCCAGCGCCATCGGCGACGGCAGGAAGGTCTGCACCTGATCGGCGCGGTACTTGTTCTTCTTCAGCCACAGCGCGAGGTTGAGCATGTCCTCGTCGGTGGTGCCCGGGTGCGCGGCGATGAAATAGGGGATCAGGTAGTATTCCTTCCCCGCCTCCTTGGCCGCCGCGTCGAAGAGCTGCTTGAAGCGGTCGTAGGTTCCGATGCCCGGCTTCATCATCCTGGCGAGGGGGCCTTCCTCGGTGTGCTCGGGCGCGATCTTGAGGTAGCCGCCGACGTGGTGCTTGACGAGCTCCCTGATGTAGGCAGGGCTCTTGACGGCCAGGTCGTAGCGCACGCCGGAGCCGATCGAGACCTTCTTGACGCCGGGGATCTCGCGCACCTTGCGGTAGAGCTGGATCAGCGCCTCGTGGCTGGTGTCGAGGTTGGGGCAGATGCCGGGATAGACGCAGGAGAGGCGGCGGCAGGCGCTCTCGATCGCCTTATCCTTGCAGGCCATGCGGTACATGTTGGCGGTCGGGCCGCCGATGTCGGAGATCTGGCCGGTGAAGCCCTCGGTCTTGTCGCGGATCGCCTCGATCTCGCGCAGCACCGAGCCCTCGGAGCGGCTCTGAATGACGCGGCCCTCGTGCTCGGTGATGGAGCAGAAGGTGCAGCCGCCGAAGCAGCCGCGCATGATGGTGACGGAGAAACGGATCATCTCCCAGGCGGGGATCTTCCTGTCACCATAGGCGGGGTGCGGCGCCCGCGCGTAGGGCAGCTCGTAGACGGCGTCCATCTCCTCGCTCGACAGCGGGATCGGGGGCGGCGTCAGCCACAGCTCCTTGTCGCCATGGCGCTGCACCAGCGCGCGGGCGTTGCCGGGATTGCTCTCCCTGTGCAGCACGCGGGAGGCGCGCGCGTAGGCCTCCTTGTCGGCCGATACCTGCTCGAACGACGGCAGGCGCACGACGCAATTTCCCGCAACCTGGCGCGCGCCCTCGTCGGCGTTATCCACGTCGTCGGCGCGGAGCTCCGTCCAGCCCTCGGGGACCGTGGGCTTCAGCAGCGCCACGCCGCGGATGTCGTCCATCTCGCCGACCGGTTTGCCCCTGGCGAGGCGGTGCGCCACCTCGACCACGGCGCGCTCGGCGTTGCCGTAGAGCAGGATGTCGCCCTTGGCGTCGACGAGGATCGAGCGGCGCACCTTGTCGGACCAGTAGTCGTAGTGGGCGATGCGGCGCAGCGAGGATTCGATGCCGCCGAGCACGATCGTGGTCTCGGGGTAGGCCTCGCGGCAGCGCTGCGCGTAGACGATGGCGGCGCGGTCCGGCCGCTTGCCGCCCTCGCCGCCCGGTGTGTAGCTGTCGTTGTTCCTCAGACGCCGGTCGGCCGTGTAGCGGTTGACCATGGAATCCATGTTGCCGCCGGTGATGCCGAAGAACAGGTTCGGCCGGCCGAGCGCCTGCATCGGCTCGGCGCTGGTCCAGTCCGGCTGGGCGATGATGCCGACGCGGAAGCCCTGGGCCTCCAGGAGCCGCCCGACGATGGCCATACCGAAGCTCGGATGGTCGACGTAGGCGTCGCCCGTCACGATGATGATGTCGCAGCTGTCCCAGCCGAGCGCGTCCATCTCGGCGCGCGACATGGGCAGGAACGGCGCCGTCCCGAAGCGGTGCGCCCAGTGCTTGCGATGGGAGAACAGCGGCTTCGACGCCGCCGGGCGCATGGCTTCGAGTTGCATGGGAGGTTCCGGATCAAACAGCCGCCGGCTCAGAGCATCGTTTAGCAGCCGCGGGGCCTCTCCTCAACCTTCGAAGGGGCTGGCGCTGGCGATCGCCAGTCGGGATTTTCAGTGCCATTATGCAACAACTTAACCAACTGGTGTAGAAAGAGTTCGGGAGCCCGCTTGGCATTGACCGGCAGCAAGGCATCATGGGGGCTCGCGAACTAGCGTCGCGCGGCCCGCAGTCAGCCGCGGGTCATTCAGACAATGTTTTTCCGGGGGAGGATGGCAGTGGCACTGCTCGAGTGGAGCGACGAGCTCAGCGTCGGCATCGAGATCATCGACAAGCAACACATGATCCTGATCCGGGCCATCAACCTGCTGGCGCTGGCGGTGCAGCACAACTCCAGCCGCGACTTGATGTCGGAGATCTTCAAGACGCTGGTGGACTACACCGACACGCACTTCGCCTACGAGGAGGAGCTGTTCGACCGCTTCGGATACCCGGAGACGGAGGACCACAAGGCCAAGCACCGCGCGCTCCTGCACCGCGTGCTCGAGCTCAAGAAGCGGTGGGAGGCCGGCGAAAGCCAGATCGGCGCCGAAGTGCTGAAGTTCCTCGTCGACTGGCTGCGCAACCACATCCTCGGCACCGACAAGAATTACGGCCCGTTCCTCAGCGAGTGGCTGGCCAAGTCCAAGGCGGGAGCCGGCAAATGAGCGGCGAGCCCAAGGACGACAAGGACGCCGCGCCGCCGGCGTTCTCGTGCAAGTTCATCCGCGCCGACGACACGGACGAGCGCAACGCCATCCTGCGCCGGCCGCCGAAGACCATCGACGAGTGGAAAGAGAGCGTCGACCGCTGCACCGAGATCGTCAACGATCGGCTCGACGAGATCGAGCGGCAGATCCTGGCGAAGAACCAGGGATAATCACGCCGGATTGAGGCGAGCCGTAGTGACCCGTAGGTCAACGCCGAAGTATTTGCCGTAGGTCGGATCGAGCCCCTTGCGAGATCCGACAACTTCGGTGACGTCGCGAATGTCGGGTCTCGCAAGGAACCTCTTCTTATGGAGCGGGTGAGGCATGAGCACCTACACCTTCGGCTGGTGGGACTATGCCGACGGCGATCAGCCGGCCATGGTGTGCCGTTTCACCGACGAGCGCATTGTGCGGGTCGGTCCGCTCGCTGATGAGGACAAGGCGCGCGCGATTACAGCGCATCCAGCAAAGCCCGCTGACGCGTGGCTTCGCTTCGAGTACCGGCACGCCGAATTCTCGTTTCCGCTCGCCGTCAACTGGCGGCCGGACGAAGGTGAGATCCTTGTCGACTACAACATCTCGGCGGTCATGTGGCGCCGCGAGACGAATGCGGAGGCCGAGCATCCGCCTTACGGCGGCTGGACACGCGTCGACGACATGGTCCCCGATGCGTTTTGGTGCTGGCCCGGCAATATGACCCTCCTTCTTGCAACGGCTCGAGCAGGGATAACCGCGTCTGGGGGGTGGAGCAATGGAGTCTGGCGGCCCGACTTCCAGCAACGTGACCACGTAGGGCCTCGCCTGGCTGCCTCGATGATCTACGCCGGGGGCGTGGGAGTTGCACTCCGCACTGAATTGGACCCTGAAGGCGGTGAATATCTTCAAGAAATTACCGAAGCCGAACTCGAGCAGCGCACACAAGGCTGCGCAGTATCGGCCCGCATTTTTGACGATCCTATCAGCGCGGGTCCGAGATCGCCGTGGCGCTTCGACATCGACCTGCCGGCGAATTGGCGTTTGCCAGCACGATTGAAGGGTTTAGAGAGCTTGCACCGCGACACCTTGCAAGGTGGTTACGTGCCACGCATGGTGTCGGACGATTTCGATAGACTCCTGACGGCGGCTGGTGGTCGCGACGAATTTGATTTCCATTACTGCTCTCCTGATCTCGTGTGGCACATCGTGCTTTCCGAATGGCCCGTCATCGATTGGCCTGGTGGACGCGGGTTTCACTTTTCACACAAGCACTGCGCCAGCACGTCAACGTGGATCAGGCATCATTTCGCACGGCCCGCTCTATCGCTCGCTGAAGCGGCCCGGCTCTTTCGCGATGTCGCCGATGCCTTTCTGGGCTGGCGGGGAACGCTCGAGACGCCAACCATCTGGGATAGCTACGGAGATGAAGCTTACTCGCACAAGCCGAGAAAGTATCTCCAGCCGGTAGAAACAATGTCCGGCATTTATTCACAAATTGCCGGCATCAGATGCGCCAGGCGCGCCAAAACGTTCAGCTACGCCGTGGCCCGGTGACATCGCAATTGGTCCTGGACTTTCCCTCGAGAAAAGCGCCCGGCTGTAAACCGGGCGCATCGTGTTTCTGCATTCGTGGTCGCCTCTCGCGCGTTCACCCGCGGCTCAGGCCCTTCGCATCGAGCTCGGCCAGATACGCCGCCCAGCGCTTGTCCTTCTCGGCGCCGAGCTGCTCGAGGTAGGGCCAGGTGAAAAGGCCCGTGTCGTGGCCGTCGTCGAAGGCGATCTTGACCGCGTAGCCGCCGACCGGCGCCAGGTCCTTGATCTTGACGTTCTTCTTCTTCGGCACCGTGACGCGCTGGTCGGGCGAGTGGCCCTGCACCTCGGCCGACGGGCTCATCACGCGCAGCATCTCGGCGGTGAGATCGTAGGCCGCGCCGTTCTTGAACTTGACGTTGAGGCTGTCGCCCGCGGCGTTGACCTCGAGCGCCGGCGCGTCGGTCTCGCGGCCCTCGGCCTTCTGCACCTCGCCCCAGGTCTTCGCCGCCAGCTCGCGGAACACCGCCGCCTGCGGGCTCTTGGGCTCGGTCGCGGTGATCGGGCGGCCGGCGTCCGACAGCTCGCGGATATTCATGTGCAGCGGCACGCCGCCGAGGAACGGCACGTCGAGCCTCGTCGCCTCCTGCTCGGCGCCGCCGTGGCCGAAGATGTCGGAGCGCTCGCCGCACTTGGGGCACAGGAAGTAGCTCATGTTCTCGATGATGCCGAGCACCGGCACATCGACCTTCTTGAACATGTTGAGGCCCTTGCGCGCGTCGATCAGCGCCAGGTCCTGCGGCGTCGAGACGATGACGGCGCCGGAGAGCGGCACCTGCTGGGCCATGGTGAGCTGCACGTCGCCGGTGCCGGGCGGCATGTCGATGACGAGCACGTCGAGGTCGCCGTCCTCGGCCCAGTCGACGTCGTAGAGCATCTGCTGCAGCGCCTGCACGACCATCGGGCCGCGCCAGACCACCGGCGTGCCCTCGTCGATGAGGAAGCCCATCGACATGGTCTTCAAACCGTAGGCCTCCATCGGCTTCAGCTTGTTGCCGGACATCTCGGGATTGCCGGAGAGGCCCAGGAGGCGCGGCTGCGAGGGACCGTAGATGTCGGCGTCGAGGACGCCGACCTTGAGGCCCATGGCCTGGAAGCCGAGCGCCAGGTTCACCGCCGTGGTCGACTTGCCGACGCCGCCCTTGCCGCTGGCCACGGCGACGAGGTTCTTGACGCCGGGCAGGTTGGCGACCGCCATCTTCTTCCTCTGCTGCGCCTTGGCGGCCTGCTTGCCGGCCACCGCCGCGCCCTGCCCCGCTTCAGCGTGGCCCGAGCCGTTCGTCTTGCCGCCGGCCGTGCCCTTCGGCGCCTCGGCGGTCAGCGTCGCCGTCACGCCCTTGACGCCCGAGATCTCGGAAACCACCGTCTCGGCCGCCTTGCGCAGCGGCTCGAGCTCGTTCGCCCTGTCGGCCGGCACCGTGATCGAGAAGTAGACCCGCCCGTCCTTGACGAGGACCTCCGACACGAGGCCCAGGTCGACGATGTTGCCCTCCATGGCGGGGCCCTTGATGCGCCTCAGCTCTTCGAGGACCTGGGTTTTCGAGACTGTCGTCATGGGATGCTCCAGATGATGTGACGCGAGGGGTGGCGACAAGCACACCCCCCGAAAGCCGACGCCTTATGTAGTGATTATCTCAGTCGACGGCTACCGCCGCGAGCTTCGCCAGTGTCGCACTCTCGCGCTCCACCGCCTTCATGATCAGCGCGCGGGTGCCCTCGGGCAGGTCGAGGGCCAGCGCCGCCGCATGGCCCTTGGGGCTCATCTTGCGCAGCGTCTTGCCGACGATGTCGATCAGCTTGTCCTCGTCGTAGGAGGCGTACTTGGCGACGAACTCGCCGATGTAGTGCTCGACGAAGACGACGTCGACGACGTTCTCGAGCGCCTGGCTGTCCTTGTCCTTTTTCAGCTGCTCCTTCTTGATGAGCATGACCACGCGGTCGATCTCATCCTGGGTGTAGCCGTTGTCGGACATGATCTTCGAGATCACCACGCCGTGGTGGTCGCGGCAGGCCTTGCGCCAGTCGTTGTAGCCGTTGCGGCCTTCCGGGTAGCGGTCGCGCGGAATGTCCCAGCGGCGGATATGCTGGGCGCGGGCCGCGATGCGGAGCAGCTCGCTCGCGTCCGGGTACATGGCGGCGAGGCGCGCCGTCATGCGCTCGGCGTAGACGACCTCGTAGGGGCGCTTGACGCCATCGACCTCGGTCGAACGGGGATCGTCGGCGTTGGCGGCGTCGATGGCGCGGATGACGGCCTCGAAGCGGGCGCTCGGATCGGACATGGAGATACTCCCAATACTCCCGGGGGTGGTTTCAGGCTCGTTCAGGCCACGGCGGCGGCACCGGCCGCCGTTCCGGTGGAGACCGCGGTGGCGGCCCTGGCGCTTCTCACGGTGCGTACGAAATCCACGAAGCGCCGGACCCATGGGTTGGCGGAGGTATTTCTCTGGTGGCTGAAACCGGCCAGCAGATTGTGGATCACGATGCCATCGCGGCGGCCGTCGATGCCGTCTCCCCGCAGCAGCTTGTAGGCGTAGTCGAGGCCGTCCGGCAAGCCGCGGATGGCTGCATAATGAAACTCGTGCGCCGTCACCGAGGTGCCCCTGGCACCGGCGCCGTCGGCCAGAACCGGCCATCGGCTCGAGCCGGTTTCCTCGAGGCGGACGTGGCCGCGGCCCTGGGGCTTGTCGCCCATCACCGCGTCACCCGGGATGACGCCGACCATGGCGTGGCTCTCGGCGCCCCAGACGATGGCGCGGGAGAGATACATGAGACCGCCGCATTCGGCGTAGGCCGGCAGCCCAGCCTCGATCCTCGCCTTGATGTCGGCGCGCAGCGCGGCGTTGGCCTCGAGCCCCGCCGCCTGCGTCTCCGGAAAGCCGCCGCCGATGAGGAGGCCGTCGCAGGCGGGAAGCGCCGGGGCGGTGGCAGTGTCGAAGACGACGAGCTCGGCGCCGGCCGCCTCGAAGGCCTCGATGTCGTCGGGATAGTAGAAGCCGAAGGCCGCGTCGCGGGCGATGGCGATGCGCACCCTGTCCGCGGAAGCGCTCGACGCCTGCGACACGAACGCGGCCGGCGGCAGGCGCCCGAACGGCATCGCCATCAGCGCCATCTCTCGCACGCGGTCGAGATCGACGCCGGAGGCGACCGCCTCCGCGATCGCCGAGATGCGGGCCTCATGCCCGCCGGTCTCGGACGGCGTGGTCAGCCCCAGGTGGCGCTCGGAGACCGACAGCGCCGCGTTGCGGCCCACCGCGCCGATGACCTTGAAATCGGTGTAGCGCTCGATGGCGGCGCGCAGCTTCGACTCGTGGCGTGGACCCGCCACCTTGTTGAGCACGACGCCGCCGAAGACGACCTCGGGATCGAAGACGCGGTAGCCGAGCAGCAGCGGCGCGACGCCACGCGTGATGCCCTCGGTGTCGACCACCAGCAGCACCGGAGCACCCGTCTCCTTGGCGAGCGCGGCGTTGCTGTCGCGGCCCTCGAGGTCGACGCCGTCGTAGAGGCCCTTGTTGGCCTCGATGATCGAGAGGTCGGCGCCGGCCGAGCGGGAGGCCAGCATGGCCGCGATCTCGGCGCGGGTCTGTGTGTTGAAATCGAGATTGTAGCAGGGCCGCCCGGAGGCGCGTGAAAGCCACATCGGATCGATGTAGTCGGGCCCCTTCTTGAACGTCTGCACGGCGAGGCCCCGCGCCTTCAGCGCGCGCGCGAGGCCGATCGAGATCGTGGTCTTGCCCGAGGACTTGTGCGCGGCTGCAACGAGCAAGTGGGGCACGGCCTACTCCGTCGCGGACTTCGGCAGGAACGGCAGCAGCAGGAACGCGACGCCGGCGATGAGCATGGCCATCGACACGCCACCGATGCCGAGAAGGATCTCGAAGATCGAAGGGGAGTACTGGGCGATGGCGCCGTCAAACGTCGAGCTCGAGATGTCCATGCCGGGCAGGAGAGTCATCGGGTAGGCCTGCCCGCCGATGATGGTGACGTACATGAACGCGAGGCCGCCGAGGAGCGCGCTGAGCGACGCCGCCGTCAGCGTCCAGCGGGTCTGCTGCACGCCCGGCAGCGTGAGGATGGCAATCGGGAGCAGGATGCCGAGGCCGATGTGACCGAACCAGAACAGGGTCGTGTAGATGCCGCCGTTGGCGAGGATGAACCACTCGGAGCCCTGGTACTCGGCGCCGTAGAGCTTGGCCACGTGCTGGATGGCGGTGAAGTAGAGCACCGACAGCGCGAATACGATCAGGAGCATGCGGAACTTGGCCACCATCTCCGAGTTCATCAGCATCTGGCCGGTTGCCCGGCAGATGGTCATGAGGACGAGGACGGTGAACGACAGGCCGTAGACGAACGACGCGGCGATGAAGAGCGGCGCCATCACCGCGCCCGAGAAGGTGTCGCGGGCGAGCAGGAAGCCGAAGATCGAGCCGGTGCCGGTGGTGAGGATCAGGCGCCAGATGAAGGCGGCCCAGCCCATGGCCGCGTAGAGCGCCGGGCTCTGCGACGCGGTGCGATCCATCATGACGAACAGGTAGGCGCCGACGATGGCGATGAAGCCGGTGTAGAGATAGATGTTCCAGGCGAAGATCGATTTGAAGTTGTAGGTCGTCATGGCGACGATCAGCCGGTCGGGGCGGCCGAGATCGAGCACCAGGACCGACAGGCCGCCGACCAGTAGCGCAATGGCAAGCACGCCGGAGAGGCGCGCGTAGGGCTTGTAGACGAGCTGGTTGAACACCGACGAGACCGAGGCGAGGTTCAGGGCGCCCGACGCCGCGACGATGAGGAAGACCGCGAACACGTGCGGCATGCCCCAGACGATGCGGTTGTTCATGCCGGTGACGAAGTGCCCGTGGTGCTCCATGTAGAGCGCGGCGCCGCCGGCGAGTGCGATCACCGCCACGTGCAGACCGAGCAGGCCCCAGAAGTAGGGGCTGTGGTCGTCGAGCTTCTGATAGGCGACTTTCGCCATGGCACTGCCTCGTATTCCCGGGCTCGTATTCCCGGCGGCGGCGGGCCGTGCCCACCGCGCCGCGCCGAACCGTCAGATGTTGCGATAGTAGACGCCGGTCTCGCAGCCGAGATCGTCGCGCAGGCGCTTGGTGCGATAGGTAGCCACGATCTTGGAGATCTCACTCTGCGGATCGTTGAGATCGCCGAACATGATGGCGCCGCCGCCCTGGGTCGCGCAGGCCTCCACGCAGGCCGGCTGCCTGCCGGCGTCGACGCGGTGCACGCACATGGTGCAGGATTCGACGGTGCCCTTGCCGCGCGGCGCATACGGCTTCTGATCCTCGAGCGTCTCGTGGATGAAGGAGCGCGCGCCGTAGGGGCAGGCCATCATGCAGTAGCGGCAGCCGATGCAGATGTGCTTGTCGACCAGGACGATGCCGTCGGCGCGCTTGAACGAGGCGCCGGTCGGGCAGACGTCCACGCAGGGCGGATGGGCGCAGTGCTGGCACATCACCGGCAGCGAGAACTTGGTGCCGTCCTTGTGGCTGGTGGCGTCGACCTTGCGGATCCACTGGGCGTCGGTCGCGGGCCGGTCGGGCGTCTTCCAGCCGTTTTCCTTGGAGCAGGCCGACACGCAGGCCGTGCAGCCGTCCTTGCATTTGCCCATGTCGACCAGCATGCCCCAGCGGTGCTTGGACGACACCGGCTGGTCGGCGGGACGCGCCTCGGCGGGGCCACCGGCGGAAATCAGCGTCACGCCCGGCGCCAGCAGCGTCGTGCTCACGGCGGCCGCGGTCTTGAGGAACCAGCGCCGCCCGGCCTCGACCGGAGCAACAGCCGGCTCGCCGCCCTTGCAGGAGCACGAGGACTTGCCGCATCCGGCGGCGGAGCCGCTTCTCACCTCGGTCATGGCTTCTGCACTCATGGCTTGTGGCCTTCGAGATAGCGGCCCAGCGCAGCCGTATCCTCTCGCGCTTGCGCGCCCGGATCGGCGGCAGACGCGCTCTTGTCGGCCTCGCCCGGCCGCGAGGCGTGACACTCGAAGCAGTCGACCGACACCGCCGCGTAGTCGTGGCAGGTGCGGCAGAAGTGCTTGGGGTCGGAGACCGTCACCGGCTTGCCGTCGGCGCCGTTGACGGCGTGGCAGGAGATGCACTCCTTGAGTGCGAACTTCGGCGTGCGGATGCCCTCGTGCATGGTCGCGTCGCGCTTGTGCAGCAGCGCGGCCATGTGGTTTCGGCGCATCCAGTCGGTCGGGGCGACACACTTGTCGCCCTTGCCCTTGGCCGGCGCGGGGATGGGTGTGCTTCCCTGCGCGGACACGGCGGTGATGCCGCCCGTCACGATCGCCAGGGCGACGAGCAGGGCCGCGAGTATGGATCGCCCGTGCATCAGTCGCCCATGCCCATCTGGATATAGCCCGTGGGGCAGACGTCGGCGCAGATGTGGCATCCGATGCACTTCGAGTACTCGGTGTAGACGTAGCGGCCCACCGCGCGCTCCTTCTTCGGCACGCGCTGGACGGCCGTCTGCGGGCAGTAGATGACGCAGTTGTCGCACTCGAAGCACATGCCGCAGCTCATGCAGCGCTTGCCTTCGTTGATGGCCTGCTGCTCGGTGAGCCCCTTGATGCGCTCCTCGAAGTTGCCGAGCACCTTATCGGCCTCGATGTGCACCTCCTCGCGCTTGCCGCGGCCCTCGTACTTGAAGTGGCCCTTGAACAGCTCGTCGTGGGGAATGATCTGCGTCGTCGAGCGGTCCTCGTAGTTGTGAATCGCGAACTTTCCGCTCGAGGTGCCGCGGGTCTGCGTATGGTCGTAGGGCGCCGGGTCGAGCGCGCGCTGGTGCAGCTCCTTGAGCAGGTTGAAGTGGTGCACGTCGACCTTCGGCCGCTTGTCGACCGGCGAGCCGGCGAGGAAGTGGTCGATGCTCTCGGCGGCGATGCGGCCGTGGCCGATGGCGGTCGTGAGCAGGTGCGGGCGGATGACGTCGCCGCCGGCGAAGTGTTTCGGCTTGCCCTTGACGCGGTACATCGCGTCCGTGCCGATGAAGCCCTTGCCGTTGTCGAGACCGGCGAGGTCACCGCCCAGGTCACCCATCTGGCCGATGGCCGAGATGATGATGTCGCACTCGATCTCGAACTCGGAGCCCTCCTCGGGGACCGGTGTCATGCCCTTCATCGTGCACTTGCACATCCTGAGGGCGCGGGCATTGCCCTTCTCGTCCTTCAGCACCTCGAGTGGCATGACGCCGCCCATGATGGTGACGCCCTCGCGCTGAGCGTCGGCGCGCTCGCGCTCGGAGGCGGTCATCTTCTCGAGCGGGAACAGCGAGGTCAGCGTCGCCTGCAGGCCCTCGCGGCGCATGGTGCCGGCGACGTCATGAGCCGTGAAGCCGAGCACGTTGTGCGCGTCGATGTCCTTCTCGGCCTTATGCGTGATGTGGCCCAGGCGGCGCGCCACCGAGGCGACGTCGATCGAGGTGTCGCCGCCACCGACGACGACGACCTTCTTGGCCGTGCCGAGCACCCAGCCCTCGTTGAAGGCATCGAGGAACTCGACGCCGGTGATGCAGTTCTCGGTGCCCTCCCAGCCGGCAACCGGCAGGCCGCGGCCCTTCTGCGCGCCGACGGCCCAGAAGATGGCGTCGAACTCCTTCTCGAGGTCCTCGACCTTGACGTCCTTGCCGACGCGCATGCCGGTGCGCACCTCGACGCCCATGGCCAGGATGCGCCCGATCTCCTTGTCGAGCATGTCGCGCGGCGTGCGGTAGCCGGGGATGCCGTAACGCATCATGCCGCCGAGCTTGTCGTGGGATTCGATGATCGCCACCGCGTGGCCCTTGCGGCGCAGGAAGTAGGCGGCGGCGAGGCCGGCCGGGCCGCCACCCACGACGGCGACCTTCTTGCCGGTGAAGGCGCCGGGCTCGGGCAGCTTCAGGCTGGCGTCGTTGGCCCAGTCGCCGACGTACTGCTCGACGGCGTTGATGCCGACGAAGTCGTCGACCTCGTTACGGTTGCAGCCGTCCTCGCAGGGCGCCGGGCAGACGCGGCCCATGGTTGAGGGGAAGGGGTTCGCCTCGACCATCCGCTGGAAGGCGTACTCCTGCCACTTCATGCCGGCGACCGGCGGCTTGTCCATCTGGCGCGCGATGGCGAGCCAGCCGCGAATCTCGTGGCCCGAGGGACAGCTGCCCTGGCACGGCGGCGTGCGGTGCACGTAGGTCGGGCATTTGTGCGACTTGTCGGCCTGGAAGATCTTGTCGGTCAGATCCTGCCAGCCGGTCCACATGCTCTCGCCGTTCTTGAAGCGACGGAAGGTCAGCTTCGTGTCGTCGGAGGCCGGGGCCGCGGCGCCCTTCGCTTTGTCGTTCATGGCGTTCATCGACACTGTCTCCCTTATGCCGCCTTGCCGTTCGCCTTGGCGGCGGCTTTCTCGCTCAACTCACGTGCCTGGTTCGAGCCATCGATGACGATCGCGTTCGCGACCATCTGATGGACGCTCAGGATGCTGTCCATCTCGAAGCCGAACTTCGGCATGACCTTGGTGAACTGCGCCTTGCAGATGGCGCAGATGGCGGCCATGTGCGTGACGCCGTGCTCCTCCCTGACCTGCTGGAGGGCCCGCATGCGCGGCTGCGCGCCCTTGACGCGCAGGTCCATGAGGTCGTCGGTCAGCAGGCCGCCGCCGCCGCCGCAGCACACCGTGCTCTCGCGGATGGTGTCGGGGGCCATGTCGTAGAAGTGGTTGCAGGTGGCGCGCAGGATGGCGCGCGGGATCTCGAACTGGCCGCCGGGCATGTCGCCCATGCGGGAGGCGCGCGCCACGTTGCAGCTGTCGTGGTAGGTCAGCCGGTACTGGTCGTTCTTCGACTTGTCGAACGTCACCTTGCCCTGCTGCATCAGGTCATAGGTGAACTCGCAGATGTGCTGCGGCACCGGATAGCGCGGGTCGAGGAAGTCGAAGGGGCCGGCCAGCGTGTTGAGGAAGCTGTAGGCGACGCGCCAGGCGTGGCCGCACTCGCCGAAGACGATGCGCTTGACGCCGAGGTCGAGCGCCGCCTTGCGGATGCGCTGGGAGATCTCGCGCATGTTCTCGTAGGAGCCGATGAACATGGCGAAGTTGGCGGCTTCCGAGGCGTAGGACGACAGCGTCCAGGAGACGCCGGCCTGGTGGAACACCTTGGCGTAGCCCATCAGGCCCTGGATGTGCGGCTCGGCGAAGAGGTCGGCCGAGGGCGTGACCAGCATGATCTCGGCGCCCTTCTCGTCCAGCGGCATGCGGACGTCGAGGCCGGTCTCCTCCTTGATCTCCTCCTCGAGACCCTCGAGCGTGGAGCGGATGGCACCCTTCGGCAGGCCGAGGTTGTTACCGATCTTGTAGACCTTGCCGATGATCTCGTTGCAGTACTTCTGGCCCTGTCCGATGTGGTCCATGATCTCGCGGGCGGCCATCGAGATCTCGGCGGTGTCGATGCCCATCGGGCAGAACACAGAGCAGCGGCGGCACTGCGAGCACTGGTGGAAGTAGCTGTACCAGTCGTCCAGAACCTCCTTGGTCAGGTCCTGGGCGCCGACCAGCCACGGCACGTACTTGCCCGTGGTGGTGAAGTAGCGGCGGTAGACCTTGCGGAAGAGATCCTGGCGCGCCACCGGCATGTTCTTGGGGTCGCCGGTGCCGAGGAAGTAGTGGCACTTGTCGGTGCAGGCGCCGCACTTGATGCAGGCGTCCATGTAGACCTGCAGCGAGCGGTAGCGGGTGAGAAGGTCGCCCATCTTGTCGATGGCCTTCTCCTGCCAGTTCTCGACCAGCTCTCCCGGGAAGCCGAGCGGCTTCTGGTGCTCGGGCTTGGCCACGAACGACTTCAGCTTGCTCATGGAGCCGGGGGCCAGCGCCGGAATCTCCAGCGGATCGCGCGTCTCCTCGCCGGCGGCGATGTCGTCAGCGATTGCCTCAGCCACGGACGTTGCCTCCCTCGCCGGCGCCATCAAGGCGCGGCATAAGACGTGGGTTGATACGGGGCAGCGAGCGGATCATGACCTTGCCCATCATGACTTGGCGCCCGCCTCTGCCGGAAGGCCGGGGGCCGGCGCATTCGCGGCGTCGAGCTTGGCGGCCCACGGCGCCAGGTGCCGGCGCTCGCGCGGATTGTCGACCTGATTGCGGCTCGGGCTGAAGAGCAGCGCCGGACCGTGCAGCAGCTTCGAATACGGGAAGATGATCATCAGCGACGCGACCAGCCCCAGGTGCACGAGCAGGATGGGGTCGGACGGCAGCGGCTGGATGTCGAAGCGCATCAGGCCGAGGAAGAAGGCCTTGACGGCGACGATGTCGGTGTGGGCCACGAACTTCATGGCGAGACCGCTCATGCCTATCAGGATCAGCAGCAGCAGCATGAGGTGATCGGACGGGCCGCTGATGTAGCGGATGCGCGGCACGACGATGCGTCGTCCCCACAGCGCGGCCAAGCCCGCCACCATGGCGAAACCGGCATAGATGCCGATCGGCTGGATCAGGGCCACCGGTCCCCAGACCGGCTGCGTGAAGTAGCGCAGGTGGCGGAAGAGGACGAGCGCGAGTCCAACGTGGAACAGGTAGCCGAACAACCAGATCCACTTGTTCGCCTTAAACAGGCTCTCGAAGACCACGATCTCGCGAATGAGCCGGGCCACGACCCCGCCCGCCGTCGTCGGCGCGGGCGTGGTCGGAATCTTGAGCGGGGCCGGTGTCGCCCAATAGCGCCAGAGCTTGATGGCGAGCCCGGCGAGGAGCACCAGCGTGGCGAAATAGAACAGGCCGGCGTAAACAGCCGTGAGCACGGCGTTGCCCTTTCGTCGTTTCCCGGAATCGCGGCCGGTTCGAGCCGGCCGCTTCGTTTTGTGATGGTCGGTCCGGCGATGCCGGTCAGATGCAGCCCGTCGGCTTAGGCAGACCGGCGATCTTGCACGCCTGCTTGGCCGGGCCGTAGGGGAACAGCTCGTACAGGTACTTGTTGGACGACTTCTCCGGGCCCATGACCTTGGCCAGCGCCTTGGTGAGGACGCGGATGGCGGGAGCGACCTGGTACTCCTCGTAGTAGTTGCGCAGGAAGTTCACGACCTCCCAGCGCTCGTCGTTCATCTCGAGGCTCTCGGCCTTGGCGATCTCGAGGGCGAGCTCCTTGGTCCACTGGCTGATGTCGGTGAGGTAACCCTCCTCATCCGCCTCGACGGTGACACCGTTGTACTGATAGGCCATTGCACTTCTCCCTTGGCTGACACTTTTCGTGGCGCGGCCGAAGCCGCTCTGGTTGCAGACGTGCCCGGCCTTAGAGCCAGGCCTGGGTGACCTTGTGCTCGGCGACGAGATCGACGAAGCCGGCGTAGTCGACCGGCTTGACGCCGTCGATCAGACGGCCGTTGGCGAGGCCGCGGGCTGCGAGGTCAGGAGCGAGGACGAACACCTTGCCCTGGCTCGCCTTGGCCTCGACCGCCTTGCTCGCGGAGGTGCCCTTGAGAGCGCCGTAGACCGCGTCCTCGATGAGGAGGACCGCGTCATTGGTGGCGGCGTGCGAGAGCGCGCTGGCGAGCGCGTTGGTCTCGAACGGCGACTTGTTGACGGTATGAAGAATCCACATGTCGGCCAGCCCTCAGAAGCTCAGAATGACGTCCTGATCGGCCATCACCGCGGACAGCTCCGCGCGGGCGATCGGAACGATGGAGGGCTTCTCCGCGAAGCCGTCGTTCTCGTCCTCGTAGGTGATGGGCATCAGGTCATCGACCGTCAGCCCGCGCTCGGCCAAGCTCTCCTGCTCGACGTAGAGCTGGGTGACGCCGTAGTCGCCGAGCGCCCGGTAGGTGGGCGAGAAATTCTTCATGCCGGCGCCCTTGGTGTCCTGGCCCTTGACGAGCTGGAAGACGCCGTCGTCGACGAACGCCAGGGAGACCTTCTGGTCGAAGGCGGCGCCGATCAGAACGACCTCGAGGCTCTCGAGAGCGTAGATGGTGCCGTAGGGCGCCTTGCGGTTGAGATAGAGGAATTTCTTGACGGTCTGGCCGTCCGCTGCATCCGACATGACCGTTCCCTCAATCCCCGAATGTCACGAGCCGGTCCGACTGGATGCCGGCCTCGATCAGCTGCCCCAGTCCCGAGATGCGGAAGCCGGGCGCGATGTTGGCGTGGCCCTTGCCGTGGCGCTTGGCCTCGCCCTCGTCCAGAATGCCACGGCGCTGAGCCGCGGCGATGCAGACGACCATGTCCAGCTTGTGCTTCTCGGCGAGCTCGCTCCAGAGCTTCTGGATGTTGCGGTCGTCCTGCGGCGGCACGGTGTAGGAGGTGCCGTTGTTGACGCCGTCGTGGTAGAAGAACACACGAAAGATCTCGTGGCCCTTGTCCAGGGCCGCCTTTGTGAACTGATAGGCCGAGTCCGACGCCTGATGCGTGTACGGGCCCTCATTGACCAGGACGCTGAATTTCACAGCTTCGCTCCCCTTGAGTACCTGCCTGAGTACGTGTCCTGCAGTTTTCTGCCGCGTGCGGCCGCACCCCGCTCCGTGACGAGGCGCCGCGCGTCACCGTGAACGCTTGTTTCTTCCGCGCGCGGCCACGGGCGGCCGCCGCTCGCCCGCTCATCGCGGGCCGACCGGCGGCTTACCCGTCCCCCTGATCGCGCGCGCCCTCAGAAGCGGACGTGCGCCGACATGTTCATGGTGTGGCGCGCGCCGACCCACGTATCGAGGTGGTGCTTGGTGAACGCCAGACCGGTCTTCTCGAAGAAGCGCGGCCAGCCGATGCGGTCGATCCACTCGCCCATGCGCTCGAAGTCGCGAGCGTCCTCCTTGTAGGCGTAGAGGATCTTCTTGACGACCTCCTCGACCTCCGGCCAGCGCGGCGCGTTGTTCGGGAGGTTGGCGACGACCAGCTTGTGGAATGCCGGGCGCGTGCGGGTGCTCGAGTGCTTACCGCCGACCCAAACGGCGATCTTGGTCGAGTCGGCGCTGTTGATCTGCATCGGCGGGCAGGGCGGATAGCAGGCACCGCAGCAGACGCACTTCTTCTCGTCGACCTCGAGCGAGGGCTTGCCGTTGACCATGGCCGGGCGAATGGCGGCCACGGGGCAGCGCGCGACGACCGACGGACGCTCGCAGACGTTGGCAACGAGGTCGTGGTTGATCTTCGGCGGTTTGGTGTACTGCACGTTGATCGCGATGTCGCCCTGGCCGCCGCAGTTGATCTGGCAGCAGGACGTCGTGATCTTGACGCGGTTCGGCATCTCCTCGGTGACGAACTCCTTGTACATCATGTCCATCAGGCTCTTGACGACGCCGGAAGCGTCGGTGCCCGGGATGTCGCAATGGAGCCAGCCCTGGGTGTGGGAGATCTGAGTGACCGAGTTGCCGGTGCCGCCGACCGGGAAGCCGGCCGAAGTCAGGGCCTCGATCAGGGGAGCCACCTTGTCGGCCTTGGAGACCATGTACTCGATGTTCGAGCGCGTGGTGAAGCGGACATGACCCTCGGCAAACTTGTCGCCGATGTCGCACAGCTTGCGGATCGTATAGACGTCCATCTGGCGCTGCGTGCCGGCGCGGACGGTGAAGACCTCCTCGCCTGTCTTCGAGACGTGACGGAGCACGCCGGGACGCGGACGCTCGTGCCACGCCCAGTTGCCGTAGTTCTTCTTCAGGACCGGATGCATATAGAGCATCGGATCCGGCACGCCCGATTCGACTGCCTTACGCGGCTTGGCTGGGGTCGCGGCTTGGGTCATCTCGTTTCCTCTCTCGTCGCCAATGGGTCTCGCCGCTCCTTCCCCCGTGCCGCGCGGGCGCCTCGAAGGTCCCGCCTGCACGCCATGGAGCGGCGCCGGCCGGATCGAGACCCGGCCGGCTGCCCGTGTTGTGATTATTCAGCCGCGTCCTGGACGGCCGGCTTCTTGATGCCCTTGCGCTCGAAGTACTTCTCCGCCTCGGCGGTGAAGTCGTCGGTGCGCACGTAGCAGGACGTGCGGGGATGCTTGACCATGTTGGCGTCGGGCTCGATGCCGAGGGCCTCGAGGAACGCCGGCAGGCCGATGCGGTCGATGCACTCGCCGAGACGCTCATGCTCGAGAGCATTGTCGGCGAAGAAGTCGATGCACTGGCGGGCGAACTCGCGCAGCTTGTCGAAGTCCTCGTCCGTCTTCAGCGGCATGAACGGCACGATCATGGTGCCCATCAGGTCGCCGACCTTCAGCGCGCGCTTGCCGCCGATGAGGATCGAGACGCCCTTGTCGTCGCCCGGCGCCAGCGCCTTGTTCATGACGTTGATGCAGTGCATGCAGCGCACGCAGCTCTTGTTGTCGATGTCGACGGTATCGTCATCGTTGAGCGAGATGGCGCGCGTCGGGCACATGGCGATGACGTGGTCGATGGTGTACTTGCGGCCCTGCTTGGCCACGTACTTCTTGACCTCGTCCTGGTTGACCTTGATGTCGTCGCGCCAGGTGCCGATGACCGCGAAATCGGCGCGGTGGGTGGCGTTGACGCAGTCGTTGGCGCAGCCCGAGAACTTGAACTTGAACTTATAGGGCAGCGCCGGGCGATGGATCTCGCCGACGTTGTCGTTGATGATGGTGCGGAGCGCGCGGGCCTCGTCGAAGTTCGACATCTCGCAGCGCGCGGCGCCGACGCAGGACATCGAGGTGCGCAGAGCCGGGCCGGCGCCGCCGAGGTCGAAGCCCATCTCGTTGAGCTCGTCGAAGGCCTTCTGGCAGCCCGCGGTGTTGGTGCCCTGGAACATGATGTCGCCGGACTGGCCGTGGAAGGCGATCAGACCGGAGCCGTGCTTCTCCCAGACGTCGCACATCTTGCGCAGCAGCTCGGTCGAATAGTGATAGCCGGCCGGCGGCATGACGCGGAGGGTGTGGAACTCGCGCGACTCGGGGAACTTGTCGCCGACCTCGGAGAAGCGCGGAATGATGCCGCCGCCGTAGCCGAGGACCGAGACGGTGCCGCCCTTCCAGTAGCCCATGCGGTTCGTGTACGAATGCTCGAGCTGGCCGAGCAGGTCGTTCATCATCGGCGAGTAGGACTTGTCATCGCTGTCACGCAGACGCTTCAGGCCGGTGACGAAGCTCGGCCACGGACCGCTCTCGAGCTGGTCGAGGTGCGGCGTCTCGTGCTTGGCCTTCGCCGATCCGCATCCGCATCCAGAGCCGCAGCCACCAGAGTTGTCGGTCTTCGTGCTGTCCGCCATGATGTTTTCCTTCCCTTGGGATCGTCTCTGTCGTTGCCCTGATGGAGTGCCCGGCGCCGCGTCTAGATTTGCGCGAACGGTGGGCACCGCTCCAGATCGGTTGCGGCAACAGCGTCGCCGTGCCAGTCTCGCATCGTCTGCGGAGGCGAAACACGGCCGACCCGACCTGACAGCAAGGATATCCCTGCTCCCGTCCTTGGCCAGTCCGATTTTCCTGTGCGTTCCGCCATCGCCGACAGTTTATTTTTCATGCCGCTTGAGTATCAGCGCATTCGAATATAGCTATATGTGGAGTGGGCGCGCAATACCTAAGTTGCCTCGTCCACCACCTCGCGACCGTCGGCTCACATCGTGCCGATCGCGGACGAACAGGCCGTCAAAACAACGAGTTCATGACGTTTGGGGGCTGAATTGCCGACTTTCGCCGTAGCCGAGGGACGTGACAATTCCGCGCGACTGCTCACGCCGCGGGAACGTCCGGAATGCGCGGCGCGCGCGAGCTCGGTCGCCGGAGACGGCCTGCTCGCACTGCGACATTTTACCCTATCTGCCAGCAAGGATATGCGAGATGGCACCCAGTCTGCCGCATAACCCAGGCCCAAGCCCGTTCGATCTCGCGGATGCCGCCACATACGAGTCGTGGCGTGAGCGAAAGCTGGCGGAGTATCCCCGGCGCGCCGCCGACCTCGTAGTCGAGGTCGACCGGCTCGGAACGCTCAGCGAGAGCGAGAAGGCGCGCTGCATCGATCTCTGCCGGCGCGCCAACATGGCCGTCTACGCGCCCCGCGTGAGCGCGCACGAGCCGGGCGACGCCGAGACGCGGCTGGCCGTCCGCGCGCTCGCCGCCACGTTCGGCCTCGGTCTCGTGGAAGATCATCGCTCGGCGGAGACGGACGGCCTGGTCGCCATCGAGGTCACCGACAAAGCCTCCAAGCGCGGCTTCATCCCGTACTCGACGAAGCCGATCAGCTGGCACACGGACGGCTACTACAATGCGCCGGGCGAGGATATCCTTGCCATGCTGCTGCATTGCGCCCGGGCGGCGAGCGAGGGTGGCGAGAACGCGCTGCTCGATCCCGAGATCGCCTACATCCGGCTGCGCGACCGCGGCCCGGCGCTCGTCGCCGCGATGATGCATCCGGAAGCCATGACCATCCCGGAGTCGCTCGAGGAGGACGGGCGTGTGCGCCCGACCAGCACGGGGCCCGTCTTCTTCATCGACGGGGAGACGCGGAGCCTCGCCATGCGCTACACGGCGCGGGCCCGCAACATCGCCTGGCGCGACGACGCCGACACACTGGCCGGCGTCGCCGAGCTCGACCGGCTGCTGCGTCACGAGGAGGAGCCGCTGATCCTCAAGCACCGGCTGTCACCCGGCCAGGGTCTCGTCTGCAACAACGTGCTGCATACGCGGACGGGGTTCGCCAACGGCGAGGAGGGTCCCGGCCGCCTACTCTACCGCGCCCGCTACCGGCGGCGTATCGCCGGCAGCGGCTTCAACGAGGTGCGCGCCGCCGCCTGACCCTCTATTGAGAACAAGACGCGAGAAGCGCGCCTGGATCTGGGAGAGAAGCAATGAGCCTGCGCATCAAGCCCGTCGACGGGATGATGAACCTGAGCGACCTCATCATCCATCATCCCGAGGTGACCACGTTCGAGCAGCTCCTGGTTATCGTCGCCATGGCGGCGAAGGACGGCACCCGCTTCATCAACTACGACATCAAGCCCGATTTCAGCGACACGCCGCGCAAGTGGCAGGACAAGATCGAGAGCGTGTTCGCGCTCGGGCCGCGCTATCTCGGAGAGCCGTCGTGAGCGAGACGCCCGACAGCCTGGAAGAGATCGGGCGCATCCAGGCGCCCTACCGGCGCGAGATCGTGCTGCAGGACGCGCGCTTCGACAGCGGCATGCGCCTCCTCCGCGTCCGCATCCGCGAGGGCACGCGGTTCACCATCATGGACATCGACGCCGCGACCGCGACGGCGCTCGCCTCGGCACTCGGCGGCTGGGCCCGCGACGCGGAAGGGAGCGGCTCATGACGGCGCCGCTCCAGCTCCGGCTTGGACCTTCAGCCCGTGCTCCAGGCGCGCGGGCGCTTCATGCCGGCGATCTTGCACGCCTGCTTGACGTAGCCGTAGGGGAAGAGCTCGAACAGCCGCGCCCTGCCGGCGTCACGCTCGCCGCCGAGGAGCTTCATGACATGGCGCGCGTCGGCGGCGGCGCCGTGCTCGTCGAGCCAATCACGCATGAAGCGGATGACGCGCCAGTGGTCCTCTCCGAGCACGATGCCTTCGCGGGTGGCGATATCGCGGGCGATGTCCTCGGTCCAGTCCGCCGGCTCCACCAGGTAGCCCTCGGCATCGAATTCAGCGCGCACGGTTTCTACAGGCTGGGTTTCTGCAGACTGGGATTCAACTGGCATGGGATCCTCGCTCCTTCGTTGACCGCGCAATCATCGACCACCCGGGTCAAATTAGCATCGCGGATGCAGATTTCCAGCCCCCTTCGCGCGGAGGCCCGGTGATGGAGCAGCTACCGATCTTCCTCGAGCTCAAGGGAAAGACCGTCGTCGTCACCGGCGGCGGCACCATCGCGGCGCGCAAGTCCGACCTCGTGCTCAGGGCCGGCGGTGACGTGCGCGTCGTGGCGCCGGCTCTCGGCGACGAGTTCGTCGAGCTCGCGCATCACCCCAGGCTCACGCACCGCGCCGGCCTGCTCGCTGCCGAGGATCTCGATCGCGCGCTCGTCGTCTTCTCGTGCACGGACGACGACGCCGAGGACCGGCGCGTGGTCGAGATGGCGCGCGCCAAGGGCATTCTCGTCAACGTGCCCGACACGCCCGACCTCAGCGACTTCGTCATGCCCGCGATCCTCGACCGCTCGCCGCTGGTCGTCGCGGTGTCGTCGGGCGGCGCTTCGCCGCTGCTCGTGCGCATCATCAAGGAGCGGCTCGAGAGCACCATCCCCGCCGCCTTCGGCGACCTCGCCCGCTTCCTCGGAGAGGTGCGCGCCAAAGTCGCCCAGCGCATCACGGACCTGCGTGCCCGCCGCCGCTTCCTGGAGACGATCGTCGACGGTCCGATCGCCGACCTCGTGCTCGCCGGAGACGAGGCGCGCGCGCACGCCGAGCTCGAGCGCGCCATGAAGTGCGGGACGGGCGAGGCTCCATGCGTCGGCGAGGTCTACCTCGTCGGCGGCGGCCCGGGCGATCCCGACCTGCTCACCTTCCGCGCCATGCGCCTGCTGCAGCGCGCCGACGTCGTCGTCTACGACCGGCTGATCGGCAGCCGTCTGCTCGACCTTGTGCGGCGCGACGCCGAGCGCATTTACGTCGGCAAGGCGCCGAGCCGGCACGAGCTGCCGCAGGAGGAGATCAGCCGGCTTCTCGTCAGGCTGGCCAAGGAAGGCAAGCGGGTGCTGCGCCTGAAGGGCGGCGACCCATTCATCTTCGGCCGCGGCGGCGAGGAGATCGAGATGCTCGCCGACGAGGGCATTCCGTTCCAGGTGGTGCCCGGCGTGACCGCCGCCACCGGCTGCGCCAGCTATGCCGGCATCCCCCTCACGCACCGCGACCACGCGCAGTCGTGCGTATTCGTCACCGGCCACGCCAAGGGCGGGCGCGTGCAGCTCGACTGGCGCACGCTGATGCAGCCCGGGCAGACGGTTGCAATCTACATGGGCCTCGCGATGCTGCCCGGACTGACGCGCGACTTCCTCGATCAGGGCGTCGATTCCGCCATGCCCGTGGCCATCGTCGAGAACGGCACGCGGCCCAACCAGCGCGTCGTCACCGGCACCATCGCGAGCATCGCCGGCATCGCGGAGGCCGCCGGCATCAAGGGTCCGGCGCTGATCATCGTCGGCACCGTCGTCACACTTCGCGACAAGCTGGCATGGTTCCACCCGGAGGGTCCGGCGGCGTCGCCGGGTCTCGCCGCGGCGGCCCACAGCACGCCGGCACCCGCGGAATGACGTGACAGGGATTCCAGAGCTTCCGTCCGCCAGGCCCGAGCGAACGCGCCGGGCGGCCGGTCTTCACGAGCAGCACTCAAGGGAGGACGACAGATGGGAATCGACTTCAACGGTCAGGAGATCGAGACGACCAAGACAGGCTACCTGGAGAACCAGGAGGACTGGACCGAGGACCTCGGCAAGCACATGGCGAGCCTCGAAGGTCTGGCGCTGGCAGAGCCGCACTGGGACGTGATCAACTATCTGCGCGACGAATATTTCAACAACAACAACAACCAGCCGAACACGCGCACCATCGTCAAGGCGATGAGCGAGAAGTGGGGACGCGAGGTGGATCAGAAGGAGCTCTACGACCTGTTCCCGAATGATCCCTCGAAGCAGGCGGGCCGTCTCGCGGGGCTGCCCGAGAGCCGGCGCAAGGGCGGCTACTGACCAGCCAAGGAGGGGCGCGCCGCAATGCGCCCCTCCGTTTGCTGCAGCGCAGCACCGAAAGAATGCCAATCTGTCAGATGGTTGTTCTATAGTGCATACGGTTCGTGCGCACCCCCTCTTGCGCAGCAACATACGAATGTGAGAATGTATCGGCATCCGGGGTGCCGCGAATCACACCTCGGATCGTCACTCGGAGGCCAGCCGGGGGCAGGTTCAGTTGGTCGTGGCGAGGATCGAGCATCCTCGCCGGAGTTGCCGATGGTGCCCATGGGGCACGACCGAAGCCTGGCGGGGCGTGCCTCCGCGGAACAGAGCGAGCCGATGACCGAGATCCTCACTGCTGCCGTTTGCGACCGTGACCCTGAATCCGACGACCTGTTCACCGCCATGCGCGCCGCGGCAGACCAGGCGGCCGAGCTGCTGCGCTCGATCGGCAGCTCCCACCGGCTGATGATCCTCTGCCTGCTCATGGACGGACCGAAGACGGTCAGCGAGATCTGCTTCGCCATCGAGGCGCGCCAGAGCCTCGTCTCTCAACATTTGACGCGCCTGCGTCTCGATGGCCTCGTGCACGCCGAGCGGCAGGGCAACTTCGTGCTCTACTCGCTGGTCGACAGCCCGGCCAAGGAGATCGTGTCGACGCTGCAGCGGCACTACTGCCCGACCAAGGCGGCGAAGGGCAGCCACTGAGGCCGATCACGCCTTCTTCACCGGCAAGCCAGGGCGGTTTGCCCGGACGGTGATTGCTCGGAGCCGGAATTCGGCGTAAGGCCGCTCGTCACCAACGAGGGCCACGATGACCTTGCATCTCGTCAAGCTGTGCGTGGGCGCCACCTCGATCGAGGATCTGGCGTCCTGGCAGCAGGGACGGATCGCCGAGATGAAACGGGCCGGCCGGACGCCGCGCATCTTCCACACCACGTTCCAGACCCCAAAGCGGCAGTCCGAGCTGCTCGACGGCGGCTCGCTCTACTGGGTCATCAAGGGCGCCATCCTGGCCCGCCAGCGCCTCGTCGGCTTCGACGACGGCACCAAGGACGACGGCTCGCCGTGCTGCCTGCTCCTGCTCGACGAGGCGATCGTGCCGGTGCGTCCGGTGCCGCGCCGCGCGTTCCAGGGCTGGCGCTATCTCGACGCCGCCGACGCGCCGACGGATCTCGGGGGGGGCGCCGCCTCGGACGTTGCCGCCATGCCGGCGAAGCTGCGCCGCGAGCTCGCGGATCTGGGGCTGCTCTGATCCGACCCCGCCTCAGGACAACCGGCCGCCCAGGCAGCTCCTCATGCGCGTAAGTCTCTCGGCCTGAACGCCGTCGGCCAGCTTCCGCGCCTGCTCGATGCGCCCCGCGTAGACGGCCGGAATGATCTCCTTCTGGCGCGTTGACTTGAACTCGGCCCAGATCGCCTTGAAGCCTTGCGCGGCCTCGGCGTCGGAGACGAAGGTGAGCGCGATCAGTGCGTCGAGCCGGCTGCTTGCGGCCAGCACCTTGGCGTGCAGAGCCTCTCGGTCGGCCTGGCGCGAGGCCTCCAGCATCGCGAGCAGCGCGTGACGCGCCTCCATCAGCGTCTCGAGCAGCGCGCCGGCCTGCGACCTCGGCGACGACGCCACGCGCGGCGCACGGAACCCATGCTCGTAGGCGGCTCTCGAGATGGTCACCCTGCGGCCCTCGAAGCTGACGAGGCCCTCCTCGCCGAGCCGGTTGATGAGCCGCGAGAGCGACTCGGGCGTGGCACCGATCAGCGCGGCGATCTCCTTGCGCTGGAGCGGCAGCTGCACGACGAGCTCACCGTTGCCGTCGTCGCCCTGGGCCGCGCAGAGGTCAGACAGCAGCTCCATGAGGCGCGGCCTCATGCCGACCGTCAGGAGCGCGGCGCACTTGGCCTCCATGCCGGCGAGCTCGGCCAGCGCGATCTGAAGGAAGGCGTTTCTCAGATCGGTGTCGTGCTCAATCAGCCAGTTGATGTGCGAAGCGTCGACAAAGGTGGCGCGGCACGTCGTGAGCGCCTCGACGGTGTGGGTGTGAGGGCTCTGCGAGATGAGCGCCGGATAGCCCAGAACGTCGCCGGTGCGCTGCAGGCGCAGCAGCGCGGCCTTGCCGTCCTCGTCGAGCCGCCGCACGCCGACGATGCCTGACTGTATGCAGTAGATGCCCTGGCAAGCCTCGCCCTGGGCGTAGAGGTTCTGTCCCGGCTCGTAGATGCGTACGCGGTGGGCCGGTGCGGTGCCGCGGAAGGGCACGGAACCCAGCAGAGCCATCCACCCCGGCCGAGTGATCGCTTCTTCACGGGTTGTGCGATGCATTACCGTCATCAGCTCTCCTCCTGGCCGGAAATGGGCAGCCGATCGCTCACCGGGTGGCGGCGGCGGTCACGGTTGACGTGCGAACTCGATGGGTTGTCGGGACGTTACGCGATCGCGGGCGTCGCTTGCTCCCCCTCGCTGACGAGGCGGCGGAGCCAATGCCAATTCCTATCCCTTGAGACGGATAATGTCGTGTTTGCCCCCCGTCACCATTGACGTGCGTCAAGATTGCAGAGGCCCACGGGGGGGATGCCGCCGTGCCGCTCGCACAGCGCCAGACTGGGCGCAGGATTGGCTGACGCCGCGATGCCGCTATTGTGGCCCCTCCGATGCATTCGCCAGAGGCAACATGACCCGCTCCCGATCCGGCCCGATCCTGACGCCCGTGGTCCGCGCACTGCCGCACATGGTGCCGTTCGTCGGGCCGGAGGCGCAGGAGCGCGCGCGCGGGCGGCCGTTCCGGGCGCGGCTCGGGGCCAACGAGAGCCGCTTCGGGCCTTCTCCGAAGGCCATCGCGGCGATGCAGCGAGCGGCGGCGGAGAACTGGATGTACTCCGACCCGGAAAGCCATGATCTGCGGGAGGCGGTGGCGCGCTTCCACGGGGTGGCTCCCGGGAACGTCGTCATCGGCGAAGGCATCGACGGTCTGCTCGGGCTCGCCTGCATGCTCACGGTCGAGCCTGGCTCGCCGGTCGTCACCTCGGACGGCGCCTATCCGACCTTCAACTTCCACGTGGCGGCGCGCGGCGGGCGGCTGCTCAAGGTGCCGTACAAGAGCGACCGCGAGGATCTCGGCGCCCTGCTCGCCGCGGCCAGGCGCGAGCACGCCCGCATTCTCTACGTCTCCAACCCGGACAACCCGATGGGCTCGTGGTGGGCGGCGGGCGAGATCCAGCGGCTGATCGAGGCCATGCCCTTCGATCTGCTGCTCTGCCTCGACGAAGCCTATTGCGACACGGCGCCCGCCGATGCCCTGGCCCCGATCGACACGTCCGATCCGCGCGTCCTGCGCCTGCGCACGTTCTCCAAGGCCTATGGGCTCGCGGGCGCGCGCATCGGCTACGCCGTCGGAGAGGCGGGCCTGATCGCCGAGTTCGAGAAGGTGCGCAACCACTACGGCATCAACCGCGTCGGACAGATCGGGGCGCTGGCGGCGATCCAGGACCAAGCCTACCTGCGGGACGCGGTGGGCCGCATCATCCGCGCGCGTGATCGCATCGCCGCAATCGCCCGGGACAACGGGCTGCAGCCGCTCCCCTCGGCGACGAACTTCGTCACCATCGATTGCGGGCGCGACGGCGCCTATGCCAAGGCCATCCTCGACGGGCTCCTTGCCCGCGATGTGTTCGCGAGGAAGCCGATGGCGATGGGCCTCGATCGCTGCATCCGGATCAGCTGCGGCCTCGACGAGGACCTCGACATTCTCGCCGCCGAGCTGCGGGACGCAATCCGGACGGCCGCGTCATCCGGCTGAGGGCGCGTCGGCGATCTCGGCGACGAGCGCGCCCTCGGCGATCTGGTCGCCGGCCCTCACGGCGAGGCGCGCGACGACGCCATCTCGCGGCGCGTGGAGCACGTGCTCCATCTTCATCGCCTCGACGACGGCGACGCGATCGCCCTTGGCGACGCTCGCGCCGGGCTCGACCATCACGGCCGCCACCCGTCCGGTGATCGGCGCGCGAACGACGTCCCCGGCCTCGCCTGGGTGCAGCGTTTCCACGCTATCGCTCGGCCAGGAGATCCGCGCCTGCGCTCCGTCTTCGAGCACGATCACCACGGCCCCATCCGCCACGCAGTGGAATGCGCCGCTCTCCCGCGGTACGTCGGCGGCCAGATCGGGAAAGATGATGTCGAAACCATGAGCAGCGGACCACGATGCGAGAGCGCGCATCAACCGACCGTCGACATCGAGCGTATAGGTCACCGATCGGGAGGGACCGAGCTGAAACGCATCGTCGCTCTGCCAGGGTTCGCTTCGATCGCGCTGCCCGCTGGCGGCTTCCTGTCGATGAGCCCGCCCGCTCAGAAGTTGCCCGGCTCCAAGGCGCAAGGCATCGATGCTCACGACGGCATCCATCAGCTCCGGCTTGCGGTCGATCAGACCGGTGTCCAGGCGGCCGGAGCGGACGTCCGCATCATCGAGCAGATTGGCGAGGAAGCGGAGGTTCGTGCGGGGCCCGGCGACCTGGAGCCGCGCCAGCTCCGCTCGCGCGCTCGCGACGGCTTCGGCCCGTGATGGCGCCGCGACGATCAGCTTGGCGATCATGGAATCATAGAACGGCGTCACCTCGTCGCCTTCACGCACGCCGGTTTCGAGCCGCGTCTCCGGGTCCCGGGCGTCGTGAGCGAACGCGATCAGCCGGCCCGTCGAGGGCCGGAAGCCGTGGGCGGGATCCTCGGCGCAGACGCGCAGCTCGATGGCCGAAGCGGTCCCGGAGACGCGCCGGATCTGGTCCTGGCGGAGCGGCAGCGGCTCACCCGATGCGACACGCAGCTGCCACTGGACGAGGTCGAGCCCGGTGATGGCCTCGGTGACGGGATGCTCGACCTGCAGCCGCGTGTTGGCCTCGATGAAGTAGAACGGCGCGTCGGGTCCAAGTGCGCCACCCTCGATCAGGAACTCGACGGTGCCGGCGCCCTCGTAGCGCGCGGCCCGCGCGAGGCGCACGGCGGCATCGCACAACCTTTCGCGCAGGCCCTCGCTCATGCCTGGGGCAGGCGCCTCCTCGATCACCTTCTGGTGGCGCCGCTGCAGCGAGCACTCGCGCTCGAAGAGATGCGCGACATTGCCGTGGCGGTCGGCAAAGACCTGCACCTCGACGTGGCGCGGGCGTTCGATAAGCCGCTCGAGCAGCAGCCGACCGTCGCCGAATGCCGCCTCGGCCTCGCGCCGCGCGGCCTCTATGGCGGCGGCCAGCTCGTCCATATGGACCACGGCGCGCATGCCGCGGCCACCGCCGCCGGCCGCGGCCTTCACCATCAGCGGCAGGCCGATACGCTTCGCCTCCTTCTTGAACGTCGCGATCCCCTGCCCCTCGCCGGCGTAGCCCGGCACGACGGGCACGCGGATGCTGTCGGCCAACGCCTTCGCCGCCGCCTTGTCGCCGAGCATCCTCATGGCCGCGGGCGACGGTCCCACGAAGACGATCCCGACCGCCGCGCAGGCCTCGGCCAGCCCGGCGTTCTCGGCGAGGAAGCCGTAGCCGGGGTGGATTGCATTGGCGCCCGTATCGCGCGCGGCGGCTATGATGCGATCGATGCGCAGATAGCTTTCGGCGGCCGGAGCCGGCCCGATGCGCACGGCCTCGTCGCAGGACGTGACGTGTAGGGCGGTGGCGTCGGCATCGGAATAGACGGCAACGGTCGCGATGCGCATCCGCCGAGCCGTGCGCGCGATGCGGACGGCGATCTCACCGCGATTGGCTATCAGGAGCTTGCTGATCATGCGCCGTTATCGCGCGGCGCTTCGATCGCGGCAACAACGGGCGCCCTGGAAGCGCGCGTGATGGTGGGCGGTGAGAGTTTCGAACTCCCGACATCCTCGGTGTAAACGAGGCGCTCTACCGCTGAGCTAACCGCCCCCGGCCCTCTCTCTAGCCGCGACGGACGGCGGCGGCAACCGAGCCTTGCGGCCAAAACAAAACGGGCGCGTCACCCAGTGGCGACGCGCCCGCAAATCTCACGCGAACGGCAGTGCTCAGTTGAGCAGCTCGCGCAGGCCCTTCGAGGGCGTGAACTTGGCGACCTTCGAGGCCGCGATCTTGATGGTCTCGCCGGTCGCGGGGTTGCGGCCCTCGCGCGCCTTGCGCTTGGCGACCTTGAAGACGCCGAAGTCGGGGATCCGGACCTCCTCGCCCTTCTTCATCGTCTCCTTGATGTGCGCGAGCATGGCCTCGACCGCGACGCCCGCCTTCTCCTTGGTCAGCTCGGCCTCCTTGGCAACGGCATCGATCAAATCTTTCTTGCTCATCTTTTCCGTCCTTGGTGTTGAGGATCGCATCCGTCGGGGAGTGGATTTCGCTCGAACGAACCGCCTTCCCGGAAGCTGCTGCATGGGCAACAGAGGTCGCAGAGAAGCCCCCAAACGACGTGCCCGTCAAGCGGAAAAGCGGCCTGAATCGCCTGTAAACACGGGCTTTCCGAGTGGTTTGCGTGCATCGCGGGCGTGACAAAAAAATCCCCCGCACACGATGGGTGCGGGGGCTGTTGGTCAGCGCGCGGCGTATCGCCGCGTCGAAAGCGGTGGTCAGTGGGCGGTCACGCGGCCGCCGCCCTTGCCGTCACCCTCGGGGATCTGCGCCTTATCGCCGGCTTCCTCGTCCCAGCTGATCGGCTCGGGCTTGCGCACGAGCGCGGCCTTCAGGACGTCATCCATGCGGGCGACGGGAATGATCTCGAGCTTCTTCTTCACCTCGTCGGAGATCTCGACCAGATCCTTGACGTTCTCCTCCGGGATGCAGACCGTCTTGATGCCGCCGCGCAGCGCCGCGAGCAGCTTCTCCTTCAGGCCGCCGATCGGGAGCACGCGACCGCGCAGCGTGATCTCGCCGGTCATGGCCACGTCCTTGCGGACGGGGATGCCCGTGAGGACGGAGATGATCGCGGTGCCCATGGCGACACCGGCCGACGGCCCGTCCTTCGGCGTCGCACCCTCGGGCACGTGGACGTGGATGTCCTTGCGCTCGAACAGCGACGGCGGGATGCCGAAGTCGACCGAGCGCGAGCGCACGTAGGCCTGGGCGGCCTGGATGCTCTCCTTCATCACGTCGCGGAGGTTTCCGGTGACGGTCATCTTGCCCTTGCCGGGCATCATGACACCCTCGATGGTCAGCAGCTCGCCGCCGACCTCCGTCCAGGCGAGGCCCGTGACGATACCGACCTGGTCCTCGAGCTCGGCCTCGCCGTAGCGGTACTTCGGCACGCCGAGGTAGTCCTGGATGTTGGCCGCGGTGACCTTGATCGTCTTCTTCGACGACGTCAGGATCTCCTTGACCGCCTTGCGGGCGAGCTTGGCCATCTCACGCTCGAGCGAGCGGACACCCGCCTCGCGCGTGTAGCGGCGGATGATCTCCAGCAGGGCGCTGTCGTCGACCAGCCACTCGCCGGACTCGAGGCCGTGCGCCTGGGTCTGCTCGGGGATCAAGTGCCGCTTGGCGATCTCGACCTTCTCGTCCTCGGTGTAGCCCGCGAGACGGATGATCTCCATGCGGTCCATGAGGGCCGGCGGGATGTTGAGCGTGTTGGCCGTGGTCACGAACATGACGTTGGAGAGATCGTAGTCGACCTCCAGGTAATGGTCGTTGAACGAGCTGTTCTGCTCCGGATCGAGCACCTCGAGCAGCGCCGCCGCGGGATCGCCGCGGAAGTCCGAGCCCATCTTGTCGATCTCGTCCAGGAGGAAGAGCGGGTTCACCCGCTTGGCCTTCTTCATGGACTGGATGACCTTGCCGGGCATCGAGCCGATGTAGGTGCGGCGGTGGCCGCGGATCTCCGCCTCGTCACGCACGCCGCCGAGGCTCATGCGCACGAACTCGCGGCCGGTCGCATTGGCGATCGACTTGCCGAGCGAGGTCTTGCCCACGCCGGGAGGACCGACGAGGCACAGGATCGGGCCCTTGAGCTTGTTGGTGCGGTTCTGGACCGCGAGATACTCGACGATCCGCTCCTTCACCTTCTCGAGGCCGAAGTGCTCCTTGTCGAGGATGTCCTGGGCCTCGGCGAGGTCCTTCTTGACCTTGCCCTTGATGCCCCACGGGATCGACAGCAGCCAGTCGAGATAGTTGCGCACCACCGTCGCCTCGGCCGACATCGGGCTCATTTGCTTGAGCTTCTTGAGCTCGGCGAGAGCCTTGTCCTTGGCTTCCTTCGAAAGCTTGGTGTTCTCGATCTTCTCCTCGAACTCGGCGATGTCGTCGCGCTCGTCGGTGTCGCCGAGCTCCTTCTGGATCGCCTTCATCTGCTCGTTGAGATAGTACTCGCGCTGGGTCTTCTCCATCTGGCGCTTGACGCGCGAGCGGATCTTCTTCTCGACCTGCAGCACCGAGATCTCGCTCTCCATGAGCGCGAACACGCGCTCCAGGCGCTCGGAGACCGTCGTCAGCTCGAGCACGTCCTGCTTGTCGGCGATCTTGATCGCGAGATGGCTGGCGATCGTGTCGGCGAGCTTGGAGTAGTCCTCGATCTGCGAGATCGTGCCCAGCACCTCGGGCGAGATCTTCTTGTTGAGCTTCACGTAGCTCTCGAACTGTGACACGGCCGAGCGGGCCAGCGCCTCGATCTCGTCCTTCGAGCCTATGGTCTCCGAGATGCGCTCGACCTCGGCCTCGAAGTAATCCGGGTTGTCGGTGTAGCGCACGATCTTGGCGCGCGCGGTGCCCTCGACGAGCACCTTCACGGTGCCGTCCGGCAGCTTCAAGAGCTGCAGCACGGAGGCCAGCGTGCCCACCTGGTAGATGGCGTCGGTCGCCGGATCGTCGTCGCCGGCATTCTTCTGCGCCGCGAGCAGGATGTGCTTGTCGGAGCGCATCACCTCCTCGAGGGCGTTGATCGATTTCTCGCGCCCGACGAACAGCGGCACGATCATGTAAGGGAAAACCACGATGTCGCGCAGAGGCAGGACCGGGAACAGCTCCTTGCCCTCTGCCTTGCCCTTGGTCGGCTTGTCGTCGCTCATGTCGCCACCCAATCTCATTTGCGGCCTTCGGCTCGCCGCCGACTGGCCCGGTTGCTCGCCTCAAGCCCATTCCTAGCCCCGAGCCGCGCCCCTTTCATGGCAGCGCAGCCCGAGCAGGGCTCTCGACGCGGGTCGGATCTTGCCAGCTACGCGAGCGCGGACGAACGAGGCGTCGCGGCGATGGTTCCATCTCCCCCGGTGAAGATGGGGAGAGCGTGCGTCTGGTTAAAGAGCACGTTCCCAACCTGCTCGAATTTCCGGCGGACTCGGCTCCGCCGACGCAGTGCCTCGTACCGGCCCCGCCGAGCAGGGCCGCAGTCAGGACGCGGTCGAGCCCTTCTCCTCGGCGCGCTCGGAGTAGATGCGCAGCGGACGAGCACCACCCTCGACCACCTCGGGGCCGATGACGACCTCCTCGACGCCCTTCAAGGCGGGGAGATCGAACATGGTGTCGAGCAAAATGGCTTCCATGATGGAGCGCAGGCCGCGGGCGCCGGTCTTGCGCTCGATGGCCTTGCGCGAGATCGCCTTCAGCGCATCGAGCGTGATGGTGAGGCGCACGTCCTCCATCTCGAACAGGCGCTGATACTGCTTGACGAGCGCGTTCTTGGGCTCGGTCAGGATCTGCACGAGCGCCGCCTCGTCGAGATCCTCGAGCGTGGCGATGACGGGCAGACGGCCGATGAACTCGGGGATGAGGCCGAACTTCAGCAGATCCTCGGGCTCGACCTCGCGCAGCACCTCGCCGGTGCGGCGCTCGTCGGGCCCCATGACCTTGGCGCCGAAGCCGATCGACGTCCCCTTGCCGCGGCGCGAGATGATCTTCTCGAGACCAGCGAAGGCGCCGCCGCAGATGAAGAGTATATTGGTCGTGTCGACCTGCAGGAACTCCTGCTGCGGGTGCTTGCGACCGCCCTGCGGAGGCACGCTGGCGACGGTGCCTTCCATGATCTTCAGCAGCGCCTGCTGCACGCCCTCGCCCGACACGTCGCGCGTGATCGAGGGGTTGTCGGACTTGCGCGAGATCTTGTCGACCTCGTCGATGTAGACGATGCCGCGCTGCGCGCGCTCGACGTTGTAGTCGGCGTTCTGGAGCAGCTTCAGGATGATGTTCTCGACATCCTCGCCGACGTAGCCGGCCTCGGTCAGCGTCGTCGCGTCGGCCATGGTGAACGGCACGTCGAGAATGCGGGCGAGCGTCTGGGCGAGGAGCGTCTTGCCGCAGCCGGTCGGCCCGACGAGCAGGATGTTCGACTTGGCCAGCTCGACGTCGTTGTTCTTCGCGGCGTGATTGAGCCGCTTGTAGTGGTTGTGCACGGCCACCGAGAGCACGCGCTTGGCATGCATCTGGCCGATCACGTAGCTGTCGAGGACGCCACAGATCTCCTGCGGAGTCGGCACGCCATCCCGCGACTTGACGAGGGTGTTCTTGTTCTCCTCGCGGATGATGTCCATGCACAGCTCGACGCACTCGTCGCAGATGAACACCGTCGGACCGGCGATCAGCTTGCGGACCTCGTGCTGGCTCTTGCCGCAGAACGAGCAGTAGAGCGTGTTCTTCTCTTGAGCCATGCCGTCATCCCACGCGTAGCCGGGTTACCGCGGGACCGGACCGAAATCGAATCGGACCAGGGCGGCACTCCCGTTCGCCCCGGCATCTCCGAGGCACTCGCGGCCAAGCCCGCCGCGGGGCACTGAATCCAATGGTTCGATCTGAGCACGCTAGCTCGCGTGAGATCAAGATTGGATTAACAGGTCCTCCACCGCCACGGCTCGGCACGCATCCCGATTGCAACACACCTACGATAGCACCACATGGCGCCCGACGTGGCAACCCTGCGTCCGGCCTCCCCGGAAAATTCCGAGAGCCGAGCCCTACAATGCATTCGTTTCGGGTGACATTACGACCTGCCGCATCGTCGCACACCACCGGCGTGCGAAAAGACGGCTGATCGTCATGAACAGAGCAAGTCTCCAGGCCCCAGCCCTCAGGCCTTGGCCTCTGCAATCAAGCCCTCGACATCCTCGCGCTTGTTCAGGACGCGATCAATGATGCCGAACTCCTTGGCCTGGTCAGCAGTCATGAAGTAATCGCGATCAAGGGTCTTTTCAATCGTCTCGTAGCTCTGACCCGTGTGCTTCACGTAAACTTCGTTCAGACGCCGCTTCATCTTGATGATGTCCTCGGCGTGGCGCTCGATGTCCGAAGCCTGCCCCGAGAAGCCGCCCGAGGGCTGGTGAACCATGATGCGGGCGTTGGGCAGCGCGAAGCGCATGTCCTTGTGGCCGGCGGTAAGGAGCAGCGAGCCCATGGACGCTGCCTGGCCGATGCACAGCGTGGCGACGGGCGGCTTGATGAACTGCATGGTGTCGTAGATGGCCATGCCCGACGTCACCACTCCACCGGGGGAGTTGATGTACATCGAGATCTCCTTCTTGGGATTCTCGGCCTCGAGGAACAGCAGCTGCATGCAGATCGACGCCGACATGTGGTCCTCGACCGGGCCGGTGACGAAGATGATGCGCTCCTTCAGAAGGCGCGATGGCAGATCGTAGCCGCGCTCGCCGCGGTTGGTCTGCTCGACCACCATGGGCCAGAACGTGTTGGTGAGCTGGGAGACGGGGTCGCGCATATTAGCCTCGATCCTATGGCCTCGATCCCGAGGCCTCGATCCTGAAGGAGCCCAGTTGCCTTCGGCAGCCGGGAAATCACGGCCGGCCTGAGCCGGGGAAGCGGCGACGGGGCGACTTCGAATCGCCCCCGTGCGCCTGCCTCATTTCATCGGTCCGTCTTGTTCTTTCAAGGGCGGGCCGGACGGACGACGAACTTTCAGCCCTCGGTCACCTTCTCGACCTCGGCCTTGAGTTCCTCGGCCGAGACCTGGCGCTCGGACGGCTTGACCTGCTCGAGCACGTGGTCGACGACCTTGTCCTCGAAGATCGGCGCGCGCAGCTCGGTCAGCGCGCCCGGCGTCTTCTCGAAGTACTCGTAGACCATCTTCTCCTGGCCCGGGTAGCGGCGCGCCTCGTTGATGAGGGCGCGGCGCAGCTCGTCCTGGGTGACCTGGATCTTGCTCTTGTCGCCGATCTCGCCCAGCACGAGGCCGAGGCGGACGCGCCGCTCGGCGATGCCGCGGTACTCGGTCTTGAGCTCGTCCTCGGTCTTGCCCTCGTCGGCGAAGGTGCGGTTCTGCGCCTTCATGCCGCGCTCGAGCTGGCCCCAGATCAGCTCGAACTCACGCTCCACGAGTGTCGGCGGCAGCTCGAAGGAATGGATCTTGGCCAGCTCGTCGAGGAGCTCGCGCTTGAGCTTCATGCGCGAGGCGTTGTCATACTCGCTCTTGATCTGCTCGGAAACACGGGTCTTGAGGTCGGCGAGGTCGGTGGCGCCGAAGCCCTTGGCGAAGTCGTCGTCGATGGCCGGCTTCACCGGCTTCGCCACCTCCTTCACGGTGACGTCGAAGCCGGCCTCCTTGCCGGCCAGCTCGGGCGCCGGATAGTCGGCCGGGAAGGTCGCCTTGACGAGGCGCTCGTCGCCGGCCTTGGCGCCGATGATGCCGTCCTCGAAGCCGGGGATAAAGCCGCCCTGGCCGATGACGACGGCTGCGTCCTGGCCGGTGCCGCCATCGAACGCAACGCCGTCGATCTTGCCGACGAAGTCGATGGTGACGCGGTCACCTGTCTCGGCGGCGCGTCCCTCCTCGGCCTCGTACCCCGTATTGCGGTCGGCGAGGTTCCGAAGAGCCTCGTCGAGCGCCTTGTCGTCGACCTCGGCCACGAGGCGCTCGAGCTTGACGCCCGACAGCTCGGCGATGGCGATCTCGGGCAGCACCTCGAAGCTCATCGAGTAGGCAAGGTCCGCCTTGCCCTCGATCACGTTCTGGATCTCAGCCTGGTCCTCGGGCAACGCGATGTCGGGCTGGAGAGCGGGGCGCTCGTTGCGGTCCGCAATTGCTTTGGTGCTCGTCTCCTTGATCGCCTCGTCCAGCACCTCGGCCATGACCGCCTTGCCGTAGACCTTGCGCAGGTGGGCCACCGGCACCTTGCCCTTGCGGAATCCCTTGAGCTGAACGCGGTCCTTGAGCTCGCCCAGGCGCGCGCTGAAGCGCTGCTCGAGCTCGGCTGCGCCAACGACCACCTTCAGCTTGCGCTTCAGCCCTTCCGAGCTCGTCTCCGTAATCTGCATCGACCTCAGTCCTGACTTGACGGTTCTTTGATCCTGCGTGGCCTCGCTCCGCCCTGCGCCCATGGGGCGAAGGGGCCTGACCGCGCCGGCCGGAAAGTGGTGCGGGCGAAGGGACTCGAACCCCCACGACTTGCGTCGCTGGAACCTAAATCCAGTGCGTCTACCAGTTCCGCCACGCCCGCCGGGCCGCTGGAGCGTCCGGAAGAGCCGGCGTCACGAGCCCAGCCGGCAGCGTTCTCAGCGAGATTGCCGGGCACATATATCCGTCAAGGTCGGCCGAGATCAACGGCGAAAATGGATGCCGCACTGATGCCCGCAAACGCAAGGAAGCCGGATCGGGGAGGATCCGGCTTCCAGGTGGCAGCGGGAGAGGTGCTTGCCTTTGGTTACTTCATCGGCATGGGCATCGCGTCGGAGCCGCCGAAGTGGTAGCGCAGGCCGACCTTCACCTCGTGGGCGGCGAGATCGGTGACGGTGATGCGCGGATTGACGAAGCCGGCGTTGTCGTGGCGCTCCGTGGAAGCGCTGCCCATGTCGATGTAGCGGTAACCGACATCGAGGATGGTGCTGCTCGACAGCTGGTAGCCGACGCCGGCCATCAGAGCCCAGGCAAACGAGAGATCGCTCTTGCCGTGGATCTTGTTGACCAGCAGCGGGTTGCCCGTGAAGTAGACGTCGTCCATCATGTTGTAGGCAACACCGATGCCGGCGCCGACGTAGGGCACGAAGCCACCATAGTTGCCCAAGTCCTTGTAGGCGTTCAGCATCGCCGTGTAGGTGCGGATGCTGGAGTGCATCGGGTCGTCGCCATAGCCGTCCGTGGTGTCAGTCGGGACGGGGTCGATGGGCGCCGTGCGGTTGTCGACGTAGACGTGGTCGATCGTGTACTGGGCCGGCTCGCCCTTCAGGTCGCGCTTGCCGTGGTAGCCGAGCGTGCCCTCGATGCGCCAGCCGCGCGAGCCGCCGAACGAGCAGCCGATGCCGCCTTCCGCGAGCCAGGTGTTGGAGAGCGAGACATCGCTCACCTGGTCGGAGACGAAGATCGACGAGAACGTCTCGACGCCCCAGGGGTTGGCGTCGTCATAGGTCGTCGTATAGGTGTCGTTGTGGACCGGCCACTTCACTGTCGGGTTGCGAGACGCCGAGTAGCCGACATCGCCACGGAAGTAGCAGGGGCCCGCCGGAGCCGAGACCGGCATCGGAGCAACGTAGGTGTCCTTGATCGATCCGCCGCCCAGATCGGCAGCGGTCGCGGGCGCGGCGAAGGCCGCCGCGAGCACGAGCGCAGTCGAGGCAACGCCGGCCTTCAATGCTGCTTGCATGTTAGTCTGTCCTCTTTCGCCAGGCACTCGATGCGGAGTCCTGCTGACCTCAGGTGTGCGAGGACGACAATGCAGCGTGCGAAGTAAATTTGACGTTAAGCGCCGTATCGATTCGGAACGCGCGCCGGCGCCGCCCGAGCACCGCCCTTGCGGCGCGCCCGAGGGGCCGTTAACGTGCCGGTCATCCCCCCATTACAGGAAGAGACCCGAGTGACCGTCGCCACGAACGTTGCCGCCGCGGTCGGTAATACGCCCCTGATCAAGCTCGCCCGCGCCTCCGAGGAGACCGGCTGCACCATTCTCGGCAAGGCTGAGTTCCTCAATCCGGGCCAATCGGTGAAAGACCGGGCCGCGCTCTACATCATCCGGGACGCGATGAACCGCGGCACGCTGAAGCCCGGCGGCACGCTGGTGGAAGGTACGGCCGGCAACACCGGGATCGGGCTCACCGTCCTCGGGAACTCGCTCGGTCTCAAGAGTGTCATCGTCATCCCCGAGACGCAGACGCAGGAGAAGAAGGACGTGCTGCGGCTGCTCGGCGCGGAGCTGGTCGAAGTGCCAGCGGTGCCCTACCGCAACCCCAACAACTACGTGAAGTATTCGGCGCGGCTGGCCGAGGCGCTGGCCAAGACCGAGCCCAACGGCGCCGTCTGGGCGAACCAGTTCGACAATGTCGCCAACCGGCAGTCGCATATCGAGACGACGGCCGAGGAGATCTGGCGCCAGCTCGACGGCAAGATCGACGGCTTCTGCTGCGCGGTCGGCTCGGGCGGCACGCTCGGCGGCGTCTCCATGGGGCTCAAGGCCAAGCGCCGCGACATCCAGATCGCGCTCGCGGATCCCCCGGGCGCGGCGCTCTACAGCTATTACACCACCGGCCAGCTCGCCGCCGAGGGCACCTCGATCACCGAGGGCATTGGCCAGGGGCGCATCACCGCCAATCTCGAGGGCGTCGAGGTCGACAAGGCCTACCGCATCGAGGACGCCGAAGCGGTGTCGATCGTTTTCCGGCTGCTGCAGGAGGAAGGCCTCTGCGTCGGCGCCTCCTCGGGCGTCAATGTCGCGGGAGCCATGCGCCTGGCGCGGGAGATGGGACCCGGTCATACCATCGTGACCGTTCTCTGCGACTACGGTACGCGCTATCAGTCGCGGCTGTTCAACCCGGATTTCCTGCGCTCGAAGGCGCTTCCGGTCCCGCCATGGCTCGAAGCCCGGCGCGACCGCCTGCCCACCGTCTTCGCCGAGCAGCAGAAGGTCTGAAGGCCGGGACGTCAGGCCACCCCGCCCTGGCCTGCGTCCCGCCAATCAACGCGTCATCCACGAGGAGCCTCCCCTTGCCCAACAGCGCCAAGAACTGGATCGTCGAGACCGAATGGCTGGCCGCTCACCTCGAGGCGCCCGACCTCATCGTGTTCGATGCCTCCTGGTACCTGCCCGACGACAAGCGCGACGTGAAGGCCGAGTACGCGGCCGAGCACATCCCCGGCGCGCTGTTCTTCGACATCGACGACCTGTGCGACGAGAAATCGTCGCTGCCGCACATGCTGCCCTCGACGGTCAAATTCGCTAGCCGCATGAAGAAGATGGGCGTGGGCGACGGCATGCGCATCGTGGTCTACGACAGCGCCGGCCTGTTCTCGGCGGCGCGCGCGTGGTGGATGTTCCGCGTCATGGGCCATGAGGACGTGGCCGTGCTCAACGGCGGGCTCAAAAAGTGGAAGGCGGAGGGCCGTTCGCTCGAGGACGGCGTGCCGCCGCCGCGCTCGGCCCGGCATTTCACGCCGCGGGTCAACGCCGAGCTCATCCGCGACCTCGACGACATGAAATCGATCGTCTCGAGCAAGGAGATGCAGATCGTCGACGCGCGCTCTGAGGGCCGATTCCTAGGCACCGAGCCGGAGCCGTGGCCGGGTCTGCGCTCCGGTCACATTCCGGGCTCGCGGCATGTCCATTACGCATCCATTCTCAGCGCCGACGGCACGATGAAGCCGAAGGACGAGCTCAAGAAGCTCTTCGCGGCGGCTGGTATCGACCCTCACGAGCCGGTCGTGGCCACCTGCGGCTCGGGCGTCACCGCCTCGATCCTGTCGCTCGGCCTTGCCGTGCTCGGCCAGACCAACGCCGCCGTCTACGACGGCAGCTGGGCGGAGTGGGGCAAGGACGGCGGTCCCGCGGTCGAGACCGGCCCCGCGCGCTGATAGGCGGGCTTCCGGTGCCATGACCTCGTCGCGCCACGGCGGCCGCGTTCTCGTCGACCAGCTCGCCATCCAGGGCGCGAGATGCGTGTTCCTGGTGCCGGGCGAGAGCTTTCTGGCGGCCCTTGACGGCTTGCATGACCACCCCGACGTGCACGCCATCGTCTGCCGTCACGAGGGCGGAGCGGCGATGATGGCGGACGCGTGGGGTAAGGCGACCGGTGCTCCGGGCGTCGTCTTCGTGACGCGCGGGCCGGGGGCCGCCAACGCGATCTCCGGCCTGCACGTGGCGCATCAAGACGCTACGCCGATGGTGCTGCTGATCGGGCTGCCACCGCTGGTGCACGAGAGCCGCGAGGCGTTCCAGGAGATCGACGTTCCCGGCCTGCTGGGCTCGACGACCAAATGGGCCGCCGTTTGCCGGGACCCCGCGCGCATCCCCGAGTACATCAGCCGCGCCTTCCATCTGGCGCAGAGCGGGCGGCCTGGGCCGGTGGCGATCGGCTTTCCCGAGGACGTGCTCTCGGCCGAGGTCAGCGTCCCCGACAGCTTGCCGGCGGTCATCTCCCGGCCGGAGCCCAGCCCGGCGGACATGCGCCGCATCGCCGGGGTGCTGGCCGAGGCCGAGCGGCCGATGGTCATCGTCGGCAATTGCCGCTGGTCGGAGGCCGCGCGTGGCGCGCTCGAGAGCTTCGCGGAGCGCTTCGACGTGCCGGTGGCGGTCGCGTTCCGCAACCAGGACCTGATCGACAACCGGCACCCCTGCTATGCCGGCCACCTCGGCATCGCCATCGATCCGGTGCTGAAGGCGGCGGTGGCGTCGTCCGATCTCCTGATCATCCTCGGGGCCCGGCTCGGGGAGATCACGACGGCGCAGTTCTCGCTACTCTCGGTGCCGTCGCCCGCACAGCGCCTCGTCCATATCCTTCCGTCGCCGGACGGGCACGGGCAGGTCTACCGGCCCGACCTCGCGGTCACCGCCGATGCCGAGGCGGCGGCTCACGCGCTGGCGGAGCTGAAACCCCGGGAGCCCGTGGATCGCGGCGCCTGGAGGCGGCATCTGCATGACGCCTGGAAAGCGGGACGGGGGGCATTCTCGCGCGGGTCATCCCTCGTCGAGCTCGAGGCAGTCGTGCGCGCGGCGAGCGAGCTGCTGCCCGAGGACGCCATCATCACCAACGGGGCGGGCAACTATACGGCCTTCGTCCACCGCTATTTCGCCTACAAGCGGTTCCGCACCTGCCTCGCCCCGGGGGCGGGGTCGATGGGCTACGGGGTGCCCGCGGCAATCGCCGGCGCGCTCGCGGCACCCGGACGGCGCGCCATCGCCTTCGCCGGCGACGGGTGCTTCCTCATGACCGGCCAGGAGTTGGCGACGGCGGCGCAGCTCGGCCTGCCGGTGACGGTCATCGTGGCCGACAACGGGATGTACGGCACGATCCGCATGCACCAGGAGCGGCGCTATCCCGGGCGCGTCTCGGCGACCGCTCTCGCAAACCCGGACTTCGCGCTGATGGCCCGGAGCTACGGCATCCACGCCGAGACGGTGGAGCGCTCGGCGGATTTCCCCGCTGCATTGGAGCGCTGCCTCGCCATCGGCGGGCCGTCGCTCATCCATCTGAAGGTGGATCCCGCCGCCATCGCGCCAGGGCAGACGCTCGCCGGGGTCTCCAAGTAAAACGCGCGGCGGCCAAGTCCTAACGGATCGTTAATTCGGCCAGAACCGGCTTATCCATAAAGAAACGTCAATATAGACTTGGCGCTCAGCTATAGATTACAAATCCTTTCAGCAACACCCGAGCAAACGGGAGCAGCACTCCGATGGACCTGGAAGCAACCCGGCAAACCTCTTCCCTTCACTGGACGAAGGTGAGCGCAATGGCCTGCTTCCTGTTCGCCGGCGCCGTTCTCGCCTACACGCTGCTCCCCACGCACCCGAAACCGCATACCCTCCAGGCCGACCAGATCGCCCCCGCCCGTCACTGACACCGCCCGAGCTCACCACCTACCCTTCTGATCTCTTCTCTGCCCTCACATGCGACCTTCCGGGCTCCGCCATTCCAGCGGAGCCCTTTTTCTTTGCGGGAGCGCGGAGGCGGGATGGGGGCCGGCAGAGACCGGCGCGGCCTTCGGCTGGGCAGCCCCGGCGAGCGCCTCGATGTGAGTGGAGAGGCGGCGAACCGCCTCGGCGATGTCGCCGCCGTGCCAGATGCGCTGGACCAGCCCGGAGCCGTGCTCGGGAGCGAGGCGCGAGCGTGCCGCCCGGAATGGCCGGCTGCCGTCCGGACCGGCCAGCAGCTCGACGACGCGGACCCTCTCCCAGACGTAGCGCGCTCTCGCCACGGCATCCTGTGATGCGACGAGGATGACCATGTGGCCCGCGCGGAGCTGATCGAGGATCGCGACGGGGGCGGCGGCGTCGTATCCGTGAGCCTGCCAGCTCAGGGCGAAGGCTCCCTCGCGTTGCATGTCCAGGAACACCCTACGGCTGACGCTCAGGTCCTCGCAGCTCTCGCGGGCGGGGCGCGTCGTGACGCGCAGCGGGAACTCTATGCCGGGATGGCCGGCGAAGCGCCGCTTGACGGAGGCGACGGCCATGTCCTTGCCGCGTGCGTCCGGCCCCGCGACGAGGACCAGCGTTCCCGGCTCGCCTCGCGCCCTGCTCTTGGCCATGCGGCTCTCCCTCGGCTCGCGGCATCCCGACGCCCGCAATCGTGGAGGCTAGAGCGGCCTCCGAGTCGCCGCGATGCCCGCAGGGACACACCGGGTGCATCATTTGTCTTCGCGCATTCGTGCGTGGACGCGCGTCCCGCCCCTCTGGTGCTGATGCATCGAACCGGCTAGGAGAAGCCGACTCATCAAGTTGGCTTGAGCGAAGATCGTGGGCTCGAGCGAAGAGACCGGAGATCCCATGGCCATCACGTCGGAAGCGATCGTCTCCTCGATGCTCGCAAGCATCGCCGGCTCGCAGCGCAACGACCAGCCCTACAAGCACTGGCTGCTTGAGGGCTGTCTGCCGCAGGACGCGGTCGAAGCCGTGCTCGGCCTGCCGTTCGAGGCGCCGTCGCTCGGCGGCCTGTCGGGCAAGCGCGAGCTGCACAACGCCACACGCACCTACTTCGACCAGCCGAACGCCGCGCGCTTCGATGTGTGCAAGGCCTTCAACGACGCGTTCCAGGACGAGCGGCTGACCGGCAAGATCCAGAGCTACTTCGGCACCGACCTCAAGGGCTCGTATCTACGCGTCGAATATGCGCAGGACACGGGCGGCTTCTGGCTCGAGCCGCATACCGACCTCGGCGTCAAGCTGTTCACGATGCTGCTCTACATGTCGAAGGACCCGGAGCACGCCGATCTCGGCACCGACATCTACGACAGCGAGAAGCGCCACGTCGGCCGCTCGCCGTTCGCCTGCAATGCGGCGCTGATCTTCGTGCCCTCGACCGACACGTTCCACGGCTTCGAGCCGCGCAACATCCCGGGCGTGCGCAAGTCGATTATCATCAACTACGTGACCGACGAGTGGCGGGCGCGCGAGCAGCTGGCTTTCCCCGACCGGCCGCTGTCGGCTTAGGGCTTTTCCGAAGCGGCCGGTATCATCGCCGGCCCGCGCCGTCAGCCGCAGCTTTGCGCGTGATCGCCGTCGGCGCAGCCGTTGTGCTCGATCTCAACCGTGGCGTGGGTGACGCCGAAGCGCTGGCGCAGGCGCGCCTTGATCTCCGCCGTGGCCCGCTCCGGCGGGCGGCCCTCGCCGACGCGGGCGTGCAGGGTGACGATCGCGCGCTCCTCGGTCAGCGACCAGACATGGACGTGATGGACATCGATGATAGCCGGGATCGCCTGGCGGAGGTCGCTGGCGATGGAGCGCGGGTCGATGCCCGCCGGCGCGCCCTCGAGCAAGATATGGGCGCTGTCACGGACCACGACCCAAGCCGAGCGCAGGATGATCAGCGCCACCAGAACCGACAGGATCGGATCGATCGGCGTCCAGCCGGTGGCCATGATGACGAGCGCGGCCACGATGGCAGCGACCGAGCCGAGCAGGTCACCGGCCACGTGCAATGCCGCGGCGCGGACGTTCAGGCTGTCGCCGCCGCCCGCGTGCAGGATCCAGAACGACAGCACGTTTACAGCCAGGCCGGCGACGGCGACCCAGAGCATCAGTCCACCGAGCACGGGCGTGTGCGTGCTCAGGCGCTCCCAGGCCTCGAATGCGATCCAGACGGCGATGGCGAACAGCGCGAGGCCGTTGGAGAACGCGACGAGGATCGAGAAGCGGTCGAAGCCGTAGGTGCGACGCCAGTCGGCGGGGCGGCGTGAGAGGCGGAAGGCGAACCAGGCGAGCGCGAGGCTGACGAAGTCGGTCAGCATGTGACCGGCGTCGGCGAGCAGCGCCAGGGATCCGGAGAGGAGGCCGCCCGCGACCTCGGCCATCATGAAGCCCCCGGTCAGGGCGGCGGCGATGGCGAGGCGGCGCTCGTTGGCGCCGTGGGCGTGGGATGTGCCCGGGCCATGCTCATGGCCCTGTTCATGGCCCCGTTCATGGCGATGAGTGTTGCCGTGATCGCAATCGTGATCCTCGTGCATCACCGATGGCTAGCACGGCGCCGGGCGCGGGGCTACTCGCCGGCGCGCTCACTTTCCGCCGCCCATCTTGGCGACCACGGCGTATCCCGCCGCCTTGAGGGCCTCGACCGTCGCCATCAGGTGGGCACGGTCGCGGGTCTCGATGACGAGGTGCAGCTCGGTGCCTTTCGCCGGCAGGTCGGTGAAGACGCGCTGGTGATAGACCTCGACGATGTTGGCGCCACAATCGCCGATGACGCTGGAGACGCGGGCGAGCTGGCCGGGGCGGTCCGGGATGTCGATCATCAAGCGCGTCAGGCGGCCGTCGCGGGCCAGCTCGCGCGTCAGCACGCTGGCGAGCAGCCGCGTGTCGATGTTGCCGCCGCAGAGCACGAGCCCGACCTTGTGCCCCTTGTAGCGGTGAGGATCGGCGAGCAGCGCCGCGAGACCGGCCGCGCCAGCGCCCTCGACGACGGTCTTCTCGATGGTGATCAAGAGGCTCACCGCCCGCTCGAGGTCCGCCTCTGCCACGAGAGCGATATCGTCGACGGAGGAGCGCAGCAGCCGCTCGGTCAGCACGCCCGGCGTCTTGACGGCGATGCCTTCCGCCAGCGTGTCGCCGCGCACCGGCAGGTGGGAGCCCTTCAGAGCGTTGTACATCGACGGGTAGAGCGCGGCCTCGACACCGATGACGCGGATAGCGGGCCGGCGCGCCTTGGCCGCCACGGCCATGCCGGCGGCGAGGCCGCCCCCGCCGATGGGGATGACGAGCATGTCGAGATCGGGCACGGTATCCAGCATCTCGAGGGCGATCGTCCCCTGCCCGGCGATGACGAGTGGATCGTCGAAGGGATGGACGAAGACGAGGCCGTTCTTGTCGCCGTAGTCGCGGGCGAAGGCGGCGGCGTCCTCGAGCGTCGGGCCTTCGAGGAGCACCGTGGCGCCGAGGAGGCGCGTGTTCTCGACCTTCACCGTCGGCGTGCCCAGCGGCATGACGATCGTCGAGGGAATGCCCAGCCGGCTGGCGTGATAGGCGACGCCCTGGGCGTGGTTGCCGGCCGACATGGCGACGACGCCGCGGCGACGCTCATCCTCGTCGAGCGAGGCGAGCTTGTTGAGCGCGCCGCGTTCCTTGAAGGCGCCGGTGAACTGCAGGTTCTCGAACTTCAGCCAGACCTCGGCGCCGGTCATTTGGGAGAGCGTGCGCGAGAGGTCGAAATCGGTCTCGATCACCGCCCCGGCGATGGTCCTCCTCGCCGCCTCGACATCGGCGACCGTGACCTCGCCGCTCCCCGCCGCGTTCCGCTTCTTCTGCATTGTCCCTGCCCGGTTCCGATCGCGCGCACGGCATCAGCATAGCCGCTCGACCCGGCGGCGAGCGAGGCTCGATTTCAGGGGCCGCAGCGGCTAAAAGGCAGCTCGGAACGTTTCAAGGAGAAGCGACATGGCGAAGGTGGCGTGGCTGGGGCTCGGGGTGATGGGCTATCCGATGGCCGGGCACATCCTCAGGAAGGGCGGCCACGAGCTCACGGTCTACAACCGCACCGCGGCCAAGGCCGAGGCGTGGGTGAAGGAGCACGGCGCCGGGCGGACGGCGGCCACCCCGGCGGAAGCGGCGCGGGACGCCGACATTGTCTTCTCCTGCGTCGGCAACGACGACGACGTGCGCGCGGTGACGACGGGCCCCGAGGGCGCGTTCGCGACGATGAAGCCCGGCGCCATTTTCGTCGACAACACGACGGCCTCGGCGGAGCTCGCCCGCGAGCTCTACGCGGCGGCGAAGGCGAAAGGCATCGGCTTCCTCGACGCGCCCGTGTCGGGCGGACAGGCGGGAGCACAGAACGGCGCGCTGACGGTGATGGTCGGCGGCGAGGAGAGCGGGTTCGTGTGCGCGCGGCCGGTGATCTCCTGCTACGCGCGCATGGTCAATCTGATCGGACCGCCTGGCGCGGGGCAGCTGACCAAGATGGTCAACCAGATCTGCATCGGCGGCCTCGTACAGGGCCTCGCGGAGGCGATCCACTTCGCGCAGGCGGCGGACCTCGACGTGGCCAAGGTGATGGACACGATCTCCAAGGGCGCGGCGCAATCCTGGCAGATGGAGAACCGCTGGAGGACGATGAGCGAAGGCAAGTTCGACTTCGGCTTCGCCGTCGACTGGATGCGCAAGGATCTCGCCATCTGCCTCGCGGAAGCCAGACGCAACGGCGCCAGCCTGCCGGTCTCCGGCCTCGTCGACCAGTTCTATGCCGAGGTGCAGAAGATGGGCGGCAGCCGCTGGGACACGTCGAGCCTGATCGCGCGGCTCAACCGGCGCCCGTAAAGGCTCATCTGGGGCCGGGCATGACAGGGCCGGGGCGGCTTGATATGGCTCGGGCTGATCACGGGCGCCACTGTCCGCTAATCCGCGAAGAGAGGGGACGGGTGCCGAAGTCGAGCGGGAGCCGATGAACGAGATAGCGCCGACAGCGCCGCACAACTTCAGCGCCGCGCTCGCGTCGACGGTGCGTGGCGCCGCCAGCTGGCTGGTCGCGAGCCAGAAGCCGGATGGGCACTGGGTCGGGCGCGCGGAATCGAACGCGTGCATGGAGGCGCAGTGGTGCCTCGCGCTGTGGTTCCTCGGCCTTGAGGATCATCCCCTGCGCACGCGGCTCGGCCAGTCGCTGCTCGACACGCAACGCCCCGACGGCGCCTGGCAGATTTATCACGGTGCGCCGAACGGCGACATCAACACCACGGTCGAAGCCTACGCGGCGCTACGATCGCTCGGCCACCGCGACGACGAGCCGGCGCTGGCCAAGGCGCTCGAATGGATCCACTCGAAAGGCGGGCTGCGCAACATCCGCGTTTTCACGCGCTACTGGCTGGCGCTGATCGGCGAGTGGCCGTGGGAGCGCACGCCGAACATCCCGCCGGAGGTGATCTGGTTCCCGCTGTGGTTCCCGTTCTCGATCTACAATTTCGCACAGTGGGCGCGGGCGACGCTGATGCCGATCGCGGTTCTGTCGGCGCGGCGGCCGAGCCGCCCGCTCCCCGCTGCGAACCGCCTCGATGCGCTGTTCCCTGGCGGGCGTGAGGCGTTCGACTACGGGCTGCCGAAGAAAGCGGGCGCCAGCGCCTGGGACGCATTCTTCCGCGGCACCGACGTGATCCTGCACGGTCTGCAGAACCTGGGCGGGGCGCTCGGCGTGGGATTGCAGCGCGGCGCCGCGATCCGGCACACGCTGGAATGGATCGTCCGCCACCAGGACGCGGACGGCGCCTGGGGCGGAATCCAGCCGCCGTGGATCTACAGCCTGATGGCGCTGCACGTCGAAGGCTACCAGCTCACGCATCCCGTGCTGGCGAAGGGACTCGCCGCGCTCGACGACCCCGGATGGCGGGTGGACGTGGGCGACGCCACGTTCATACAGGCCACCAACAGCCCGGTGTGGGACACGATCCTGACGCTGATGGCGTTCGAGGAGGCGGGGCTGATCGAAGAGAACCGCGAGGCCGTGGACAAGGCGGTGCAGTGGGTGCTCGACCGGCAGGTGCGCGTGCCCGGCGACTGGTCGATGAAGCTGCCGCACGTCAAACCCGGCGCGTGGGCGTTCGAGTACGCCAACAACGCCTATCCCGATATCGACGACACCGCGGTGGCGCTGATCGCGCTGGCGCCGTTCCGTTTCGATCGTAAGTGGCAGGCCAAGGGCATCGAGGAGGCGATCCGGCTCGGCGTCGACTGGCTGGTCGCCATGCAGAGCGAGGGCGGCGGCTGGGGCGCCTTCGACAAGGACAACAACAAGAAGATCCTGACCAAAATCCCGTTCTGCGATTTCGGCGAGGCACTGGACCCGCCGTCGGTGGACGTGACGGCGCACGTGGTGGAAGCCTTTGCAAAGCTCGGCATCTCGCGCGGGCACCCGTCGATGATGCGGGCGATCGATTATCTCAAGCGCGAGCAGGAAGCCGAGGGACCGTGGTTCGGGCGCTGGGGCGTCAACTACATCTATGGCACCGGCGCGGTGCTGCCGGCTCTCGCCGCCATCGGCGAGGACATGCGCCAGCCCTATGTCGCGCGCGCCTGCGAGTGGCTGGTGGCCCGCCAGCAGGCCAGCGGCGGCTGGGGCGAGAGTTGTGCCTCCTACATGGACGTCAACGCGGCGGGTCGCGGCACGGCGACGGCCTCTCAAACGGCGTGGGCGCTGATGGCGCTGATCGCTGCGGGCCGCGAGGAGGACCGCGAGGCGATCGAGCGCGGCTGCCAGTTCCTCATCGAAGGACAGTCGGGCGGCACCTGGGAGGAGCCCGAGTTCACCGGCACCGGCTTCCCGGGCTACGGCGTCGGCCAGACAATCAAGTTGACCGATCCGCTGCTGCAGAAACGTCTGATGCAGGGGCCGGAGCTGTCGCGGGCGTTCATGCTCCGCTACGGCATGTACCGCCACTACTTCCCGATGATGGCGCTGGCCAGGGCGGCGAAGGCCAACGTGGCGTGAGGGCGTCGCCGCACCTCACGCCATCATCATCACGCGTCCGGGGCGCGCTTCCTGCCGGTTAGCATGGCGCGGACGAGGCTCTCGCGGTGCTCGAGGCTGGAGAAGATGACGCCGGCCACGTGCAGGCCGACGAGCGCCAGCGTCGAGAACGCCGCCGCCTCGTGCACCTCCTCGATCCACTTGACGCCCCAGAAGCGGTCCATGGTCATCATGATGCCGGTGCCGCTCACCGCCAGCAGCGCGACGACGAGCGCCACTACCATGGCGCCGCCGGCCGGGTTGTGGCCGAGGTAGCGCCTGGCGCGGAGGTGCAGCGCGTCGCTAACATAGGCCAGGACGGCCGACGGGCGGACGACGAAGTCGCTGAAGCGGGCATGCCGGGTTCCGATGAAGCCCCACACGATGCGCAGTCCGACCAGAGCGAGGATGGCATAGCCGATCCAGATGTGCGCCGTCTCGGACAGCTCACTGGTCAGGAACGCGAGCCCGAACAGCGCCACCAGCGACCAGTGGAAGACGCGCACGAAGGCGTCCCAGACCTTCACCGTTGCGCCGGCGACCGTGGCCGACCGCATCGCGCGATCGGCTCCGGCCGAGCTCGTGACCACCGTGGTCATCCCTTGGTCTCCGTATGCACGAGCGTGTTGCTGACGGGGTTGAAGAACAGCTCGAAGCGCTTGCCGTCCCGGGTCGCGTAGACCTCGTGGCAGGTGCCGCTGATCTTGCTCTTGGCGACCTTGTAGCCGAGCTCCACCGCCTTGGCGGCCGAGGTGTCGACGGCTTTCCAGCTGGCTTGCGGCTCGGTGGTGCAACCCGCGGCGTACGTGCCCGCCTGGGCCGGTGCCGTCAGCGCGATGGCGATGCCGACGCAGGTAGCGGCGAGCAGGTGCGTTCTTGTCATGATCGATCTCTCCTCCATGGTGGTGCGGCCGTTGCGACCGATGGCTGCAAGCTACGGGAGGCGACGTGACGCGGGGCTGAAGCGCACCGTCAGGGAAATGAAAGGTTGCCGCGGCTAGCGTGCGCGGTCCCCTTCCCTCTCCGCAATGTCCCTGGGGGAACTGCATCGCCGGACTGCTTCGACAAGGCTCCATCGCGGACGCTCGACAGCGAGCGCGTTCAACCCGAAGCGATGGAGAAGCACATGCACAACGCAAAAACAGAGTCCGAGGCCTGTGCCTCGTGCCGCGATCTCACCGGATGCGAGATGGACCAAGTCGGCGGCGGCATGAAGTGGGAGCGGGGCACGTCCAATCCCGACGTGATCGACGCGCGCGGCGGCCAGTTCAATTTCGGGCCATTCGTGATCACGCTGGATGCCGGCGGCAACCCGAGCAGCATCAGCTGGCGGTAGAACCGCAGCCTTGCATCGTCGCTACCGGCTGACGCTCGCCGTCAGCTCGGTAGCGGCGTCGATCATGACGGAGCGGAACCACTTGTGGGCGGGGTCGGCGGTCATGCGCGGGTGCCAGGCGATCAGGTAGCGCGGGCGCTCGAGTGAGATCGGCGGCGGCACGATGCGCAGGCGCGGGTCGGCCTCGTAGCTGCGCACGGCCCAGCGCGGCACGGTGGCGATCAAGGGCGTGCCGATCACCGCCAGCACGGCGGCGCTGAAATAGGGCACGCGGAGGCCGATGCGGCGGCGGACGCCGTGGCTCGACAGCTGCTGGGCGATGGAGTGGCGGCGCTCGGCCTTAACCGTGACGTGGACGTGCGGATAGGCGACGTAGCGCTCGAGGGTCAGCTTCGCCTTCCCGAGCGGATGATCGGCGGAGAGAACGCAGACCATCTCGTCCTCATGCAGCACGAGGCTTTCGAGCGGGGCCGGCACCTCGTTGGCCCACAGCACCATGTCGAGCTGGCCGCGCGTCACATCGGAGAACGCCTCCTCGTTCCAGGCGACGATCTCGAGACTCGCCAGCGGCGCCTCGCGGGCTAGCCGCTCCGCCAGCACGGGGGCGAAGGCCAGCGAAGCGTGGTCCGGGCAGCCGATGCGAAACGCGTTGGTGGCTTTCGAGGGATCGAAGGCGTCGCCCTTCAGGATGCGATCGAGCTCACCCAGAACACCTTGCAGCTCCTCGTGCAGGCGGCGGGCCTTGGCGGTCAGCTCGTAGCCCTTGGTGGTGCGGATCAGCAGCTCGTCGGCAAACGTCTCGCGCAAGCGCTGGAGCACGCGGCTCATGGCCGGCTGGCTCAAGTGGAAGCGCTGCGCGGCCTTGGAGACCTGACGCTCCTCCAGCAAAACCATGAGCGCCGGAAGCAGGTTTAGATCGGCGCGGCGAATATGTGTGAGCTGCATGTGGATCATCTAACACTTGCATTGGACGCATTGCAATGCAGGCGGTACACACGAGTGCTGGCGCAGCTTGCACCCTTCAAGTCGAGGGACATTATTGCTCCGCCGTTCCCCTCCCCTCGAGGGGAGGGGTTAGGGGTGGGGTGAAGACGCAGGGGGGACCTCTCGATGTTTCCTCCGCGTCGTCCCCCCACCCCCGACCCCTCCCCCCAGGGGGAGGGGAGTAGTCACGAGGCCGGCCAAGGCCGGTGCCTCGCTCCTTGAGCCATTGATCAACCGTATCGCTTCCCCGCAGCCACTTCCGGAGCCATCCCCTATGACCCGAGCCGTCATCGCAGGCTACGTCCGCTCACCGTTCACGCTGGCCAGGAAGGGCGAGCTGGCCTCGACCCGCCCCGACGAGCTCGCCGCGCAGGTGGTCAAGGAGCTGGTCAAGCGCGCGGGCATCCCGGCCGGCGACATCGAGGATCTGCTGATGGGCTGTGCCTTCCCCGAGGGCGAGCAGGGCTTCAACGTCGCGCGCCTCGTCGGGCTGATGGCAGGGCTGCCGATCTCGGTCGCGGGCGCCACCATCAACCGCTTCTGCGGCTCGTCGATGCAGTCGATCCACTTGGCGGCGGGCGCGATCGCGATGGGCGCGGGCGACGCGTTCGTCTGCGCCGGGGTCGAGAGCATGTCGCGGGTGCCGATGATGGGCTTCAACCCGATGCCGCATCCCGAGCTCGCGAAGGCGATGCCCGGTGCCTACATGGGCATGGGCGAGACGGCCGAGAACGTCGCCCGCAAGTGGCAGATTTCGCGCGCCGAGCAGGAGGCGTTCGCGGTCACCTCGCAGCAGCGGGCGGCGAAGGCCCAGGCGGAGGGCAAGCTGGCGGGCGAGATCGTGGCGATCAAGACCAAGAAGGGCGAGGTGACGAAGGACAGCTGCCTGCGCGCGGACACGACCGCGGAAGGGCTCGCCACCTTGAAGCCGGCGTTCGCCGCCGACGGCGTGGTCACCGCCGGCACGTCCTCGCCGCTCACCGACGGCGCCTCGGCGGTGCTGGTGACGAGCGCAGCGTACGCCAAGGCGCACAAGCTCGAGCCGCTGGCGATCGTCAAGGCCGTGGCCGTCTCGGGCTGCGAGCCGGAGATCATGGGCATCGGACCGGTCGCCGCCACGCGCAAAGCGCTGAAGCGCGCCGGCATCGAGGCCAAGGATCTCGACGTGGTCGAGCTCAACGAGGCCTTCGCCTCGCAGTCGATCGCGTGCATGCGCGAGCTGATGCTCGATCCGGCGAAGGTCAACATCGACGGCGGCGCGATCGCTCTCGGCCACCCGCTCGGGGCCACCGGGGCGCGCATCACCGGCAAGGCGGCACAGATCCTGAAGCGTGAGAAGGGCCGCTACGCGCTCTCGACGCAGTGCATCGGCGGCGGCCAGGGCATCGCCACGATCCTGGAGGCCGTCTGATGTACAGGAACATCAAGAAGGTCGGCGTGATCGGCGCCGGCGTCATGGGCGCCGGCATCGCTGCACAAGTGGCCAATGGCGGCATCCCGGTCGTCCTTCTCGACATCGTGCCGAAGGACGGCAAGGACCGGAACGCGATCGCGTCGGGCGCGGTCGAGAAAATGCTCAAGGCGCAGCCGGCCGCGTTCATGAGCAAGGCGGCGGCGAAGCTCGTCACCACCGGCAACATCGAGGATCATCTCGGGCTGCTCGCCGACTGCGACTGGATCATCGAAGCGATCATCGAGCGGCTCGACTTGAAGCAGGCGCTCTATGCCAAGATCGAAGCCGTGCGCAAGCCGGGGAGCGTCGTCTCCTCGAACACCTCGACGATCCCGCTCGCCAAGCTGATCGAGAACCTGCCGCCGGATTTCGGCGAGGATTTCATCATCACGCACTTCTTCAACCCGCCACGCTACATGCGGCTGCTCGAGATCGTCTCCGGCGAGAAGACTCGCCCTCAGACGGTCGAGACGATCGACCACTTCGGCGAGATCGTGCTCGGCAAGAGCTGCGTGCACTGCAAGGACCGGCCGGGCTTCATCGCCAACCGCCTCGGCGTGCTGTGGCTGCAGGCTGCGGTGGTGGAGGCGATCGACCTCGGTCTCGAGGTGGAGGAGGCGGACGCCATCGTCGGGCCGCCGATGGGCATCCCGAAGACGGGCGTGTTCGGGCTCCTGGATCTCGTCGGGCTCGACATCATGCCCCACGTCAATGCCAGCATGGCGGGCGCGCTTCCCAAGGAAGACATGTTCCACGTCTACGAGCGCCCGATCCCGCTGATCGAGCGGATGATCAAGGACGGCTACACGGGGCGCAAGGGCAAGGGCGGCTTCTATCGCGTCAACCGCGACAAGGGGAAAGCGAAAGAGGCCATCGACCTCAAGACCGGCGCGTACCGGCCGCAGCACAAGGCCAGCCTCGAGATCGTAAAGAGCGCGGGCAAGAAGCTGACGCGTCTGCTCGACGACGACAGCAAGTACGGCCGCTACGCGTGGCGGGTGCTCGGGCCGACGCTGGCCTACGCGGCGAGCCTGGTGGGCGACGCGGCCGACGAGGTTGAGAGCTTCGATGAAGCGATGCGGCTCGGCTACAATTGGAAGTTCGGCCCGTTCGAGATCATCGACCAGATCGGCGCCGAGTGGCTGATCAAGCGGCTGGAGAAGGAAGGCCTGGCGGTGCCAGCCATCCTGCGCACGGCGGCGGGCACGGCCTCGAAGACGTTCTACCGCGTCGAGAACGGCGAGCGGCAGGTGATGAACCTGGACGGCTCGTACCGCACCATGCACCGTCCCGAGGGCGAGATCATGCTCTCGGACATCAAGCTTAAATCGAAGCCGATCCTCAAGAACGGCTCGGCGGCGCTGTGGGACATCGGCGACGGCGTCGTCTGCTTCGAGTTCACGTCCAAGATGAACTCGATGGACCCGGACATCCTGGGTCTCCTCGGCAAGTCGATCGGGCTCGTCGCCAAGAGCTACAAGGCGATGATCATCTATAACGAGGGCTCGAACTTCTCGGTCGGCGCCAACCTCGGCCTGGCGCTGTTCGCGGCCAATGTGGCGTCGTGGAGCTCGATCGAGCAGCTGATCGAGGCGGGGCAGAAGACCTACAAGGCGCTCAAGTACGCGCCGTTCCCGGTGGTCGGCGCGCCGGCGGGCATGGCGCTCGGCGGCGGCTGCGAGATCCTGCTGCATTGCGCCGCGATCCAGGCGCACGCGGAAACCTACGCGGGACTGGTCGAGGTCGGCGTCGGGCTCCTGCCCGGCTGGGGCGGGTGCAAGGAGATGCTGGTGCGCTGGCAGGCCGCGCCGAAGATGCCGAAGGGACCGATGCCCGCCGTCTCGAAGGTGTTCGAGATGATCTCGACGGCGCAGGTCTCGAAGTCGGCGGCCGAGGCTCGAGAGATGCTGATCCTGCGCCCCAATGACGGCATCACCATGAACCGCTACCGGCTGATGGCGGACGCCAAGGAGAAGGCGCTGGCCATGGTGACCGCGGGCTACCAGCCACCCAAGGAGCCCGAGCTAAGGCTGCCCGGCCCGAGCGGCGCGACCGCGCTCGGCCTGGCGGTCGACGGCTTCGCCAAGCTCGGCAAGGCGACGCCTCACGACGTTGTCGTCGCGACACACGTGGCCAAGGTGCTTTCGGGCGGGGAAGCCGACGTGCTCGACACGATGAGCGAGGACCAGGTGATGGCGCTCGAGCGGGAAGAGTTCATGGCGCTGGCCAGGAACCCCGCCTCCATAGCCCGCATCGAGCACATGCTGGAAACCGGCAAACCGCTGAGGAACTGATCCCATGGCCGCCTACAAAGCCCCCCTGCGCGACATGCGCTTCGTCCTCCACGATCTCGTGGGCCGGGTCGACAAGGCGCTTCCCTGGCACGAGGAGTATTCGCCCGACGTGCTCGACCACGTGCTCGAAGAAGCCGCCAAGCTGTGCGAGGAGGTGCTGCACCCGATCAACCGCTCCGGCGACGAGGAAGGCTGCAGCATCGAGAACGGCGTCGTGCGCACGCCGAAAGGTTTCAAGCAAGCCTACGAGACCTATCGCCAGGGCGGCTGGACCGGCATCGCCAACGACCCCGCCTACGGCGGCCAGGGCATGCCGCGCCTCGTCAACAGCTTTGTCGAGGAGATGATCTGCGGCGCCAACCTGTCGTTCTCGCTCTATCCCGGGCTGTCGCATGGCGCCTACGTGGCGATCCACGCCCACGCCAGCGAGGAGCTGAAGAGCCGCTACCTGCCGAAGCTGACCGAGGGCATCTGGTCGGGCACGATGTGCCTCACGGAGCCACACTGCGGCACCGATCTCGGGCTGCTCAGGACAAAGGCCGAGCCGCAGCGGGACGGCAGCTACAAGATCACGGGAACCAAGATCTTCATCTCGGCCGGCGAGCACGATCTCACCGAGAACATCATCCACCTCGTTCTCGCGCGACTTCCCGACGCTCCGAAAGGCGTCAAGGGCATCAGCCTGTTCCTGGTGCCGAAATTCCTCGTCAACGACGACGGCTCGCTCGGCAACCGCAACGGCGCCGCCTGCGGCGCGCTCGAGCACAAGATGGGCATCAAGGCCTCGGCCACCTGCGTGATGAACTTCGACGGTGCCACGGGCTGGCTGGTCGGCGAGGCGAACCGCGGCCTGCAAGCCATGTTCTCGATGATGAATACCGAGCGTGTCGCGGTCGGCGTGCAGGGTCTCGGAGTTGCCGAGGCTTCCTACCAGGGCACCGTGGCCTATGCCCGCGACCGCCTGCAAGGGCGCGCGCTCACCGGTACCAAGGCACCCGACAAGCCGGCAGATCCTCTGATCGTGCATCCCGACATCCGGCGCATGCTGCTGACGCAGCGCGCCTACATCGAGGGCTGCCGGGCACTGGCGGCGTGGGTCGGCCACGAGATCGACTGCGAGGAGGATCACAAGGATCCGGCCGAGCGGCAGAAGGCGGCCGACTTCGTCGCGCTGATGACGCCGGTGGTGAAGGCGCTGCTGACCGATCTCGCCTCGGAGGTGTGCAACCTCGGCATGCAGGTCTACGGCGGGCATGGCTACATCCGCGAATGGGGGATGGAGCAATACGTACGTGACGCCCGCATCACGCAGATCTACGAGGGTACCAACGGCGTGCAAGCGCTGGACCTCGTCGGGCGCAAGATGCCGGCCCACGCTGGCCGATACCTGAGGACGTTCTTCCACCCGATCGACGGCTTCATCTCACGGCATCGCGACGACAAGGATTTAGCGGAGTTCATCGAGCCCTTGTCGAAGGCGTTCGGCCGGCTGCAGCAGGCGACGCTCGCGGTGGCACAGAAGAGCCTGTCGAATCCCGACGAGGCCGGCGCCGCGGCGACCGAGTACCTGCGGCTGTTCGGCCTGACGGCACTCGCCTATCTGTGGGCTCGCATGGCCCAGATAGCGCTGACTAAGCTCGATGACGACCCGGACGGGTTCTACAAGGCCAAGGTGGGGACGGCGCGCTTCTACATGCAGAAGCTGCTGCCGCAGACGGGTGCGCTACTATCGTCCATCCTGGCCGGATCAAAGGCGATGATGTCGTTCGATGAGGCGGCATTCTGAGACATACGTAATTTCCACGATGGTTGCCTCGCGGCCCGCCCGCGAGGCTTTTCTTTTTTCAGCCAATCGAGACCTCTGACAGTCTGACATCGATCAGGTCAAATCGACGCTGTTCACGTTTGTTTCACTCGCGGATCAGGGGTCAAGGGACTATCGGCCTGTCAACGCACTCGCACTTATGGTTTCATGTGCTTATGTGCCGTCCATCCGTACTCAATCACATCAAATCGCACCACTTACGTTCTGATCGATAGCCGCTTCACAAAACACTGCCACTTTGGCAGAAACAGAGCCCTCCGCGGCGGCGTGCCCCGGTTTTCCTCTGACGGTTCGGAGTCAATGCAGCTGGATACCCCTCGGCCCATCCGCCTCAGAGACTACCGACCACCGCACTTTCTCATTGAAAGGATCGACTTGCAGGTCGCGCTCGATCCGCGCCATACGCGCGTCCGCTCGAAGCTGCGCATTCTGCACAACCCGCGGTCTCCCATCGAAGCCGAAGCGCTGCACCTCAACGGCGAGCTGCTCGAGCTGGAAAAGGTCACCCTCGACAAGGTCGACCTCAAGCGGGGCGCCTTCCACGTCAGCGACACCGAACTCGTGGTTCACAAGGTGCCCGACCGGCCGTTCACGCTGGAGCTCACCACGTTTGTCGACCCCGAGGCCAACATGGCCCTGCAGGGGCTCTACCGCTCGCGCGGCATCTATTGCACCCAGTGCGAGGCACAGGGGTTCCGTCGCATCACCTACTTCCTCGACCGGCCGGACGTGCTGGCCCGGTACACCGTGCGGCTCGAGGCCGACATCGACGAAGCGCCGGTGCTGCTGTCGAACGGAAACCTGATCGAGCGCGGCGTGCTCGACAGGGGTAAGCGCGCCTACGCCGTGTGGAAGGATCCCTTTCCCAAGCCGTCGTACCTGTTCGCCATGGTGGGCGGCGACCTCGCGCCCATCGCGTCGACGTTCAAGACGATGTCTGGCCGCGAGGTCGATCTCAGGATCTACGTCGAGCACGGCAAGGAAGCGCGCGCGCACTGGGCCATGGACGCCTTGAAGCGCGCCATGCGCTGGGACGAGCAGCGGTTCGGTCGCGAATACGACCTCGACCAGTTCAACATCGTCGCCGTCAACGACTTCAACATGGGCGCGATGGAGAACAAGGGCCTCAACATCTTCAACGACCGGCTCATCCTCGCCTCGTCCGAGACGGCGACGGATTCCGTCTTCGAGGCCATCGAGAGCGTCGTCGCGCACGAGTATTTCCACAACTGGACCGGCAACCGCATCACCTGCCGCGACTGGTTCCAGCTCTGTCTCAAGGAAGGACTGACCGTCTACCGCGACCAGGAGTTCTCCGGAGACGAGCGGTCGCGGACGGTGCAGCGGATCGCCGACGTGCGGCAGCTCAAGGCGCTGCAGTTCCCGGAGGACGCGGGCCCGCTCGCGCATCCGGTGCGGCCGGAGACCTACATCGAGATCAACAACTTCTATACGTCGACGGTGTACGAGAAGAGCGCCGAGCTGGTGCGCATGATCGCCACCATCCTGGGCCGCGAGGCGTTCCGCGCCGGCATGGATCTCTACTTCGAGCGCCACGACGGGCAGGCGGCGACGGTGGAGGATTTCGTCGCGTGCTTCGAGCAGGCGGGCGGCCGCGACCTCAAGCAGTTCATGACCTGGTACAAGCAGGCCGGCACGCCGCATCTCGTGTGCGCGTTCCGTTACGACAAGGTGGCGCGGGCCGCCGTGTTGCAGGTCGACCAGGTGCTGCCGGCGACGCCGAGCGACACCAAGAAGAAACCGCTGCACATCCCGATGCGCATCGGGCTCGTCGGCCACAACGGACACGATCTCGAGCTCCGGCTCGACAACGGCGAGGTCATCAGGGACGGGGTGCTGCACATCACCCAGCGCAGCCAGACGTACCGCTTCGCCGGGCTTCCCACGCGGCCCGTGCCATCGCTGCTCAGGGGGTTCTCGGCGCCGGTCAACCTGTCGATCGATCTTCCGGACCGGGATCTCGAGTTCCTGCTTGCGGCCGACAGCGACCTGTTCAACCGCTGGCAGGCCGCGAATACCTACGCGACGCGAACGCTGCTGCAGATCGTGCAGGCGCTCTCGGCCGGCAAGCGCAGCCAGCGCGGCTCCACCTACGCGCGCGCCCTCCAGGCGAACCTGCTCGACCGGACGCTCGAGCCCGCGTATCGCGCCGAGATGCTCAAGCTGCCGAGCCAGTCGGACATTGCCCGCGAGCTGGCGCAGAACGTCGACCCGGCACTCATCCATCGCGCGCATCGCCAGCTCACGCGCCTGCTCGCGAATACGATCGGCGGCACGCTGGAGAGCCTCTATTCCGAGATGGACGTCGGAGGCGGGTACTCGCCCGATGCCGCGAGCGCCGGCCGCAGGGCCTTGCGGAACGCCGTGCTGACGGTGCTTTCGGCGCGCGGCTCGGCGGCGGACATCGACCGCCTCGCCGCGCACTACTCGTCGGCCACGAACATGACAGACCAGGCGCACGCCCTGATCCTGCTCTGCCAGTCGCCGAGCGCTGAGACGGAGCGGGCCGTAGCCAGCTTCTACGAGCAGTGGAAGAGCGATCATCTGGTGATCGACACTTGGTTCGCGGCTCAGGCCCAGTCGCCGCACAACTCGACCGTGGCGCGGGTGCTGGAGCTGACGAAACATCCGCTCTACGCGATGACGACACCAAATAAGGTGCGGGCGCTGATCGGGACCTTCGCGCTCGCCAATCCGGTGCAGTTCAACCGTCCCGACGGCGCCGGATACGAGCTGGTCGCGGACCAGGTGCTGGCGCTCAACGCCATCAATCCGCAGGTGGCGGCGCGCATCCTCGGCAGCTTCCGCTCGTGGCGGGCGCTCGAGCCCGGCCGCCGGCGGCTGGCCAAGAAGGCGCTGCAGAAAATCTGCCGCCAGCCCGGCCTGTCACGCGACGTGTTCGAGATCGTGACCAAGATGCTGGAAGGCTGATCGGGGGCCGCCGCGCTGGCTCTCTCCCTGTGGCACTACTGGCCCACGCGGACGCATTCACCAAACGTTCTTGACAGTCCAGATTTAAACTCTCTCGACAGAATCGAGTCGAAAGCGCGACACTGATCATGGCGATTCGGAGGCGGGCGTAACAGACCCGATCGCCGGGCGGGGCGCAGACTGACAATTCGACGAGGTTGGAGATGGCGTGGACAACGTCCGCGCATCCGTGGGCCAGCAACTTGGCCGCGGGTGCCGTCGCACGGGCAGCGACGTGGCGAACCGGTCTCCCGAAGACGATCGGCGGAGGCACGCCGATGGGGTGGCTGAAGGCGCTGGCGGCGGCGCACTTGGCCTGCCTCGCGGCCTTCGCCGAGCCCAACGGGCTCAATCTCTTCCTGCTGATCTCCGGCGCGTGTCTGCTGCTCGCCCTGCTGATCCTGCCCTCGGTCCGCACGGCCCCTCCCTTCGTGCTCCCTCTCGCCGAGCCCGACATGCAGCCTGAGCCGCCGCGTGCCGCACGCCCGCGGGCCGAGCCGACCGAGCTCGACGCGGCGACGTGGGCCGAGCTGATGGCGCGCATGAGCCACGAGCTGCGCACGCCGCTCAACGCCATCATCGGCTTCTCCGACCTCATGGGCGGCGAGCTGTTCGGCCCCGTGGGCCACCCCCGCTACCGGGAATACGTCGACCACATCCGCGACAGCGGCCGCGACCTGCTCCGCTCCGCTGAGGACACGCTGGCGATCACGTCGCTCCTTGCCCGGCCGAAGACCGGCCACGGGCGTCAGTCGACTTCTCTCGACGCCGTTGCCGGAGAGGCCTGGCAGGCGCACGCGGCACAGGCCGCATATCGCGGCGTCCAGCTCGCAGCCAGCGGCCTCGCTGATGTCGAGGTGCTCGCCGATCGCCGCGCGCTGCGCCAGATCGTCGGCAACCTGCTCGCCGAGAGCCTCGCCCGAGCCAGGACGGGCAGCGTGATCGGCATCTCCGCCGCCGTGCAGGGCGCGACGGTCAAGCTGACGATCCAGGCCTCGGGCGACCGCGCCAGCCATCACGCGCGGGCCTCGTCGCTGCCCGCTTGCCTCGCGCGGATCATGCTCGAGCTCAACGGCTCGACGCTGGTCGAAACGCTCGAGCCCGATGGCACCTGGCAAGCGCATACCTGGCTGGACGCGGCGACGCAGGACGAGCTGTTCCAGCGGCTCGAGCCGCAGTGCTGAAGGTGGCTGGCCTCGCGCGCGTGAGCGATAGCTCATGCGGTGAGCATCAGTCTCTCTTGCCGTCCCGGCGGTTGTGCGGCCCGTGCTGGCGCGCCTCGCGCCATTCCTTCAAGGCGCGGCGCTCCTCGGGCGTCATCCTCTTGGCAACCGATACGAAGATCGCGTTGGAGACCGCCTGCAGCGAGCCTTCCGCCGCGTTGGCTCCGGCGATGGCGGACTCGAGCGCGGAAGCGTCGAACGGCTCGTTCGCGAGCGCCGAAAGCGCGACCTTGCGAGCCTCCCGGACCTTCCTGCGCTCGGCTTGAAGACGCCCGCGGCTCTGCTCGATGCCGGTGAGGATCGCGATCCGGCGCTCATCGGGAAGCGTGCGCAGGTAGCCCATCAGGCCGCGATCGATCGGGGCGAATGCCAGGGGACCGTGCCGCTGGCCGGCCATGTAGGAGCCGGCCAGGGCGCCGACCACGAGTAGGTTGGCCATCAGCGAGACGAGCAGAAGCGGTCCCGCCCACCGCCGCCAAGCCGGCCCGGCAGCCACCGCGTCACGCGACCCGTTGGCAGCGGCGCTCGTCATAGCGTGTCCTCCTCGGCGCCGGCGGAAATGTCGTCCCATGCGCTCCAGTCCGCCGACAGATCGCCGTCGGTGTCGACGCCGGTGAGCAGGGCGACGCTCTGGACGGCGGGCGGAATCTTGCCGGAGACGCCGGCGAACACCCCGACGAGCAGGGATGCCGCGAGCAGGGCCGCCGCCGACCAGCCGCTGGAGGCGACGCGGGAGGCCACCTGGTCCATGCGCTTGCGGCGCCCCGCAAGCGGCACGACGGTGGCTTGCCCAGCGGCAGGTTGCGATGCCTCGTCCAGCGCTGCTGACAGGATCCTGTCGGCCAGAGCGGCGCGGCGTGCATCCGTCGTGGCCGGCGCCCGGTCGAGCAGCCGGTCGAGGGCCTCCGCCCCTCTCATGGCGCGTCGAGCCTCGGGGCTTTCGGTGATGAGCGATGCGAAGCGAAGCCGCGCCGGCGCCGGCCAGCGCGTGCGGTCGGCTCCATGGCTGTCGAGCAGCCGCTCCAGAGCGTCCAGCTCCCGCGAATGTTGCATCCGGTCCGTCATGTCAGCCTCGCCGTCCTTCGGCCCCTCATATCATTTCTCTCCCTCGTCGAGCAGGCCGCGCCACTCGTCCTTGAGTGTGACGCGCAGGCTGCGGCGGGCCCGAGCAAGGAGGGATTCGACCGCCTCGTCGCTGATGCCCATCTCGTGGCCGATCTCGATCTGGCTCAGTCCCTCGTAGTGGAACAGGGTCAGCGCAAGGCGCTGGCGATCGGGAAGACCCTTCAAGGCGGCGTCGACGCGGGCGCCGAGCTCGCCCGCCTCGATGGCGCGGAGCTGTCCCGGCGCCTCGGCCTGCTCGGGAACGTCCTCGACGACCGAGACCTTGCGGCCGCTGCGCACCCGGTCGATGCACAGGTTGGAGACGACCCGGCGCAGCCAGGGCTTCAAGCCCGCCGGTCCGACCTCGAGGGATGCCGCGAGGCGCCAAAGCCGCAACATGGCCTCCTGCGCGACGTCCTCGGCCTCGGCGTCGTCGCGGAGCATGCGCCGCGAGACCGCGAGCAGGGCACCGAGATGGCGATCGACGATGCTCCGGAACGCCTGAGCGTCGCCCGCCTTAAGGCGAGCCAGCAGCTCAGCATCCTCGACCGCCCCCTGGGCGGGCCCGGACCGCTTATCCGGCCCGGGCTCGATCCGTTCAGCCGACACGCTCCGCCTCGGTAGGGTTCCCAGCATGATCGCTCAACGACTGTGCGCTCATTTCCCGTCGCGGCCAAGGCCGCTCCGGTTGCGGCGAATACCTGAAATCCGTCGCCGCCTCCCCCTGGAAAGGGAGAGGCGGACGGGTTGCAGCTGCGTTGCCGACCTCGCGGCCCAGCTATTTCGAGGCCCAGCTACTTCGAGGCCCAGCGCTGGCGCATGCGCGGAGGCAGGTCGTCGGCGGTGATCCTGCCGTCGTCGTTGAGGTCCATGCGGGCGAAGCGCTGTTTGGCAGGCGCCAGGAACTCGTCGCGGGTGATCCTGCCGTCCTTGTTGGCGTCGAGGGTATGCATCATGCGCTTGACGCGATACGCGATATCCTCTGCCGTGGCGGCCTGCATCTCGGACTTGTCGACGAAGCCGTCGCCATTCTTGTCCATGGCCTTGAACCGCTCGATGCGGGTCTCGGTCGAGCCCATCCGGCCCGCCATCCGGCCCTGGTGCCGGCCACCCCACCCGCGGCGCGGACCGCGATCGCCCTGCTCCGCGCCCGCCTCGGCACCGCCCTGCTCAGCCTGGGCCGCCCTGTCCTGGGCCCTGCCCTGACCCCTCCCCTGACCCATGCCGGGCTCCATGCCGTCCTGGTCCGGACCGGCGCCCATGCGCATGCCGTGGTGGCCTTGGCGGCCGTGGCGGCCCCAGCCCTTGTGCCCGCCGGCGTCGAGGAACTCGGCCAGCGACACCTTGCCGTCGCGATCGCGGTCGAGGCGCTGCAGCATCTTGTCGGTGCGCTCGTCGGTGCGGGCCTTGAAGGCGGCTGCGAGCCT
>WBZX01000134.1_pt1 | contig 68283 bp, 64 predicted proteins | sample 5204211 | NCBI WGS metagenome assembly WBZX01 (sample SAMN12344362, study PRJNA552823) | activated sludge metagenome | biome: Activated sludge suspended growth; feature: Nitrification reactor; material: Wastewater; isolation source: activated sludge from nitrification reactor of wastewater...
CTACATCGCCAATCTCCTCAAGACCATCCGACAATCCGAATGCTCCAGCTACATCCAGAGTGCCGGATAGGCTCACGTCAAAACGTGAAAGGCTCTAGCCGCTCCGCTTCGCCAGCCCCGGCAGGATCTTGTCGAGCGTAATGGGATACTCGCGCACGCGAACGCCGCAAGCATTGTAGACGGCATTGGCGACCGCGGCGCCGGCGCCGCAAATGCCAAGCTCGCCCACGCCCTTGGAACCCAACACGTTGGCGTGGCGATCGAAGGCGTCCAGCAACACGGCATCGACCTCGGGCACGTCGGCATGCACGGGCACGTGATAGCTGGCGAGGTCGTTGTTCACGAACGAACCGAAGCGCGTATCGAGAACAGCCTCCTCGTGTAATGCCGAACTCACGCCCCAGATCATGCCGCCGACGAGCTGCGAACGCGCAGTCTTGGCGTTCAGGATGCGGCCGGCCTCGAACACGCCCAGCATGCGACGCAGACGAACCTCGCCCGTCGCGACATCGACGCCCACCTCGGCGAAATGCGCGCCATAGGCATATTGGGAATAGTTCTTGTAGTCGTCGCCCGGTTCGACGCGCCCGATCTCGCTCAAGCCCTGCGCGCCCTCGCCGGCATCGAGCCTCACCTTGAGCTTGCGGCATGCCTCATGGAGAGCGGCACCACAGCTCGACGCTCCGAAAGAGCCTCCGGAGCCCGGCGTGTTGGCGAAGGAGCTGTGGCCGAGGCGCACGTCGATGTTCTCGACCTTGAAGCCCAACACTTCCGCCGCGATCTGCGCAAAGATCGTATAGGAGCCGGTGCCGATGTCGGTCATGTCCATTTCGACCACTGCCCGCTCCGCGCTGTCGAGGCGCACCAGCGCTTCGGCGGGTCGCAGGAAGTTTCCTCGAATCGCGGCGGCCATGCCGAGGCCCACCAGCCAGCGACCGTCCCGTATCTGCCCGGGTTGCGCCTGACGTCTGTCCCAGCCGAATCGCCTGGCGCCCTCCTGCAGACAGGGCACCAGCGCTCGCGTCGAATAGGGCACCTTCTTCTCGGGGTCTTCCCGGGGGTCGTTCTTGAGGCGCAGCTCGACCGGGTCCATGCGCAATCGCTCGGCGAGCTCGTCCATTGCCTGTTCGAGCGACAGGAGGCCGATTGCTTCGCCGGGTGCGCGCATGGAATCGGCCGCGGGCAAGTCGAGTGCGGAGATGCGCTCGGTGGTCAGGCGATGGGGCGCGGCGTAGAGCGAGCGTGTCGAGCTGACGACGGGTTCGGAGAACTCGTCTGCGCGCGCGCTTTGCGCGTAGGATTCATGGGCGAGCGCGATCAGCGTGCCGTCGTGTTCGGCGCCCAACCGCACGCGCTGGATCGACGCAGGACGGTGTGTCGTGAGGTGGAAGAGCTGCTGTCGCGTCAGCACGACCTTCACAGGACGCCGCAATTCGCGTGCCGCAAGGGCCGCCAGGATGGCATCGGCATAGACGGGCAGCTTGCCGCCGAAGCCGCCGCCAATGTACTCGGAGATCACCTCCACCTTTTCCGGCGGCATCTTGAGCGTGTCGGCGATGGATTTGTGCGCCGCTTCCACGAGCTGAACGGCGCAATAGACGGTGAGCCTGTCGCCGTTCCAGCGGGCGAGGCTGGCGGGGGGCTCCATCATGTTGTGGGACTGGTAAGGCGTCGTGTAGGTCGCATCGATCCGAACGGGCGACCGCGACAGAGCGGTTTCCAGGTCGCCCACCTTGCTGTCGCCTCCCTCGGGATCGTAGGCCTTGGGACGCTCGGCCTCGAGATCGTAGGCGCCGGGCTGCCGCACGTAGGTGACCTTCAGGGCATCGGCGGCGGCCCGCTCCTCTTCCGGTGTCTGCGCGACTACCAGGGCGACCGCTTGGCCGAAGTACTGCACCTGCGCGCTGGCGAGTTGCGGCTTGGGTCGCGCGTGGCGATTCTCCGCCTTCGCCGGGGCCGGCGTCTGCTTCGGCGCGTTTTCGTGCGTCATGACGAGCAGGACGCCCGGCATTTTGCGAACGGCGGCCGTATCGATGGCCTTGATCTGCCCATGGGCGATGGTGGCGGTGACGATGTGACCGTGGGCCAGGTCGTCGACGCCGTGATCGGCGCTGTAGAGCGCGCCTCCCGTGACCTTGGCGTGGCCGTCGATGCGATCGAGCGGCCGGCCGACGATGCTGTCGGGCATGCCTAGCCTCCCGTTCCTGCGAGTTCGCCAAGCGTGCTCGCAATGGTTCGTCGCGAGAGTTCGATCTTGAACCTGTTGTGCTTCCCGGTGGCAGCGTTCTTCATCGTGATGGCGCCGGCCGCCTCGAAAGCATCCCTGTCGGGCACGACGCCCACCATCATCGTTTCCGCGTCGCCTGCCTGCCAGGGCTTGTGCGCAACTCCGCCCAGGGCAAGACGCGCCTCGCGCACCCGGCCGTCGACGGTATCGAGCACGGCCGCGACCGATACCAGGGCAAAGGCATAGGAAGCCCGGTCTCGCACCTTGCGATAGGTCTGTTTGCCCGCCGGCGGTGGCGGCAAGACGACCCCTGTAATGAGGTCGCCCGGCGACAGCACCGTATCGCGTTCCGGCGTCGTGCCGGGCAGACGGTGCAGCTCGGAAACCGCCAGCTTGCGCGTCGAGCCTTCGATTGTCTGCACCTCCACTTCTGCACGCAACGCCGTCATTGCGACGGCCATGTCGGAAGGATGAACGGCGATGCAGGCATCGCTGCCGCCCAGAACCGCGTGCATGCGGTTGTAGCCCTCCAGGGCAGAACAACCGCTGCCGGGAATGCGTTTGTTGCAGGGCTTGGACACGTCGTAGAAATAGGAGCAGCGGGTGCGTTGCAGCAGGTTGCCCGCCGTCGTCGCCTGGTTGCGAAGCTGGGCCGAAGCACCGTTGAGCAATGCCAGCGCCAGCATGGGATAGCGCCGTCGCACATGCTCGTCGGCCGCAAGGTCGGCGTTGCTGACGAGCGCGCCGATCCTGAGGCCGCCGCCGGGCGTTTCCTTTATCTCCCTTAGCGGCAGACGGGAGACATCGACGAGATGCCGGGGGCGTTCGACGTCGACCTTCATCAGGTCCAGCAGGTTCGTTCCGCCCGCGATGAAGTGGGCGCCCTGCTGGCTGCCGGCCTGGACGGCACCTGCGAGATCGTCGGGGCGCTCATAGCTGAATGGCCTCATATTGCACTCTCTTTGGCGTCGATGATGGCTGCCACGATGTTGGGATAGGCGGAACAGCGACAGATGTTGCCGCTCATGCGTTCACGAATCTCTTCCGGCGTGACGCGGGGAGCGTCGACCATGTCTGCACCGACCATTGACGGCATGCCCTTCTGGATCTCGGCCAGCATCCCGATCGCCGAGCAGATCTGGCCGGGCGTGCAGAAGCCGCATTGGAAGCCGTCGTGCCTGACGAACGCCTCCTGCATCGGGTGCAGCTCCTGGCTGTCGGCCAAGCCTTCGATGGTGACCACACGATCGCCGTCGCGCATGACGGCAAGCGAGAGGCAGGAGTTCATGCGGACGCCGTTCACCAGCACGGTGCAGGCGCCGCACTGGCCATGGTCGCAACCCTTCTTCGTGCCGGTGAGATCGAGGTGATCGCGCAGTGCATCGAGCAATGTCGTGCGCGGATCGACGGATATGTCGCGTGGCCGGTCGTTGACGGTCAGGCGCACTTTTGCGAGAGCGCCATCGTCGCCGCTTTCTTGCCGCGGCTGCGAGGCGCTAGTCTGGGCTGCAAGTTCGCGTCCGAATACGGCGGTGACGACGGCGGCGGCACCCAGGACCCGGCGGCCGATCGCGGAGGGAAGATTGATCATGGAAGGCGAACGACCCGGCGTCGGGGTTCGTTGCATGCCGTGGCGATCGTCACAGATGCCGGCAACGAGTCGCGTGCCGGGCCGTTCCTCGTGGCACCATGCGTAAAGACCGCCTCGCTTCCTATCGCGCGATGCGCGATTTCAGTCGGACGGACGAGCCGTCCGGCAAGGGAGCCGTCGGCGCAGCCAAGCAGCTCCGCTTTGTTGTCCAGCGCCACGATGCGACGCGGCTGCACTACGATTTCCGGCTGGAGCTCGACGGCACGTTCAAGTCGTGGGCGGTGACCAGGGGACCGTCGCTCGATCCCACGGTCAAGCGTCTTGCCGTGGAAGTCGAAGACCATCCCCTAGATTATGGGGACTTCGAAGGCACGATCCCCAAGGGACAGTATGGCGGTGGCACGGTCCAGCTTTGGGATCGCGGCTATTGGATCCCCGAGGGCGATCCCCACGACGGGCTGAAGCGCGGCGACCTCAAGTTCACGCTGGTCGGCAACCGGCTCGAAGGAAGCTGGGTGCTGGTGCGCATGCGCTGGGATCGCAGGGCCGGCAAGGGCAGCCGCAAGCGGGTCAACTGGCTGCTGATCAAGCATCGCGATTCCGCGGCGCATGAGGGCGACGACGACGCGATTCTCGACGACCCGACATCGATTGCCTCGGGCCGGACGCTGAAGCAGATCGCACTCGGTACCGGCAAGCCGCCAACTCCGTTCATGACGTCCAGAAATAAGAACGCGAAGACTGGAGGAAAGCGGGTGGCGAAGGCCCGCAAGGCCGCGTCGATGCCGCGCTTCGTCGAACCGCAGCTTGCCAAGCTGGTGGAGCGGGCGCCGTCGGGAGCCGGCTGGGCGCATGAGGTGAAGTTCGACGGCTATCGCCTGCAACTCAAGGTCGAAGGCGGCGAGGCTGTGCTGCGCACCCGCAAGGGGCTGGACTGGACGGAGAAGTTTACGGCCATCGCGCGACAGGCAGAGAAGCTTCCGGACTGCATCATGGACGGCGAAGTGGTGGCGCTCGACCGCCACGGTGCGCCCGATTTTACGGCACTTCAGGTCGCTCTGTCCGAGGGCGACTCAAGGAACCTGATCTACTACGCCTTCGACTTGCTGTTCGTCGACGGCGAGGATCTGCGCGACCGGCCTTTGGTAGAGCGCAAGGCCCGGTTGCAGGACCTTCTGGCGGGACTGAAGGCCAAGCATCCGGGACTTCGCTATGTCGACCATTTCGAGACCGGCGGCGATGCCGTGCTTCAGTCGGCCTGCCGCATGCATTTCGAGGGAATCGTTTCCAAGGAACTCGCGGCGCCCTATCGCTCCGGCCGCGTCGGCAGCTGGACCAAGGCCAAGTGCCGGGCCGGCCACGAGGTGGTGATCGGCGGCTGGACCAGCGAAGGCAGGAGACTGCGCTCGCTGCTGGCGGGCGTGCACAGGGGGAAGAAGCTCGTCTATGTCGGACGCGTCGGCACGGGATTCGGCGCGGCCGTGATGCGCTCGCTGCTGCCCAGGCTGCGCGATAGCGAGAGCGACAAGAGTCCGTTCGCCGCTGGCGCGAGCCCGCCCAAGGAAGCCAACATGCATTGGGCGCGGCCCGAACTGGTGGCCGAAATCGAATTCGCCGGCTGGACCGGCGGGGGAAATGTACGTCAGGCTGCCTTCAAGGGGCTGCGCGCCGACAAGCCGGCCGACGAGGTCGAAGCCGAGAAGCCCGCAAAGCCGGGGAAGACCCGTATGGCCAAGCCAACGCCGACCAAACGCAGATCGCGCACGGCCGCGAAATCATCGAAGGCGTCGGGCCCCGCCATCGTGATGGGCGTCTCGATCTCCAACCCCGACAAGCCGATGTGGCCGGACGAGACGCCGCCCGTCACCAAGCTCGAACTGGCGCAGTATTACGAGGCCGTCGGCGACTGGATGATCGATCATCTGCGAGGCCGCCCCTGCTCGCTCGTGCGAACGCCGGACGGCATCGACGGACAGACGTTCTTCCAACGCCACGCCATGGCGGGTTCTTCGCATCTGCTCGAGGAAGTGAAGCTCGAAGGCGACAAGAAGCCTTACCTGCAGATCGACCGGGTCGAAGGGTTGATTGCGGTGGCGCAGATGGGTGGCACGGAGCTGCATCCCTGGAACTGCCAGCCCGGCAACCCCGAGCTGCCGGGGCGGCTGGTCTTCGATCTCGATCCCGGTCCCGGCGTGGCGTTCTCGGCGGTGATCGCGGCGGCACGGGAAGTGGCGGATCGGCTGGAGCCGCTCGGGCTGGTGCCGTTCTGCAAGACGACCGGCGGCAAGGGGTTGCATGTAGTGGTGCCGCTCACTTCCGATCCGAAGAGCCCCGATTGGGACACGGCCAAGACCTTCGCCAAGGAGATCTGCCGGCGCATCGCCGAAGGCGAACCGGAACGCTACTTGATCAACATGGCGAAGAGGGAGCGCAAGGGCCGCATCTTCCTCGACTACCTGCGCAACGACCGGACCTCGACCGCGGTGGCGCCTTTGTCGTCGCGTGCGCGCCCCGGCGCGACGGTCTCCATGCCGCTCGAATGGAGCCAGGTGAAGGCGGGTCTCGATCCCAGGAGGTACACGGTACGCACGGCGCCGGGATTGCTGAAGCGCAGCAAGCCATGGCGCACCTACGCGAAGTCCGCGAAGCCGCTGCGCGCGGCGATCGAACGTCTCCTGAGGATGAAGGAATAAGTGCCATGGCCAGACAGAAGGGTTTGAGGCCGACCTGGGAAGGCCATCTGCGCCTGTCGCTCGTGACATGCCCCGTCGCGCTCTATACGGCGACGGAGCGCAGCGCCGACATCCATTTCAACCTGATCAATCCCAAGACCAACAATCGCATTCGCATGCAGACGATCGATGCCGGCACAGGCAAGGCAGTCGATCGCGCCGACCTGGTGCGCGGCTTCGAGGTGTCGAAGAACAAGTATGTGTTGCTCGACAAGGAGGAACTCGACGCGGTGCGTCTCGAATCGACGCGCATCCTCGACATCGAGGAGTTCGTCGACGCAGCCGGCATCGACCGCATCTACTGGGATCAGCCCTATTATCTTGCGCCGTCGGGCAAGACCGGCATCGAGGCGTTCTCGGTGATCCTGGCGGCGATGGTGCGGCAGAAGAAGGTCGCGCTGGGTCGCGTGGTGATGCATCAACGCGAACGCATCTGCGCACTGGAGCCAAGGGGCAAGGGCATCCTGCTCACCACGTTGCGCACGCACGACGAGATTCGCGATGCGTCGGAGGTCTTCGATCGCGGCCTGCCCAAGCCCGAACCGCGCATGCTGCAGATCGCCGAGAAGATCATCGAGCAACAGGAAGCGGAGTTCCGGCCCGGACGCTTCAAGGATCGCTACGAAGATGCCCTGCGCGACCTGATCGCCCGCAAGAAGAAGGGTGAGACCGTGACGACGGCGGCGCCGGAGGAAGAGGACGAGAAGGTCGTCGATCTCATGGAGGCATTGAGAAAGAGCCTGAAGGGCGGCGGCGGTCCCTCGCGCGAGAAGACCGAGCGCTTCCTCGAAGCCCATGGCCGTCGCACGAAGGCGAAGCCCAAGGCAAAGCGCCGTCGCAAGTCGGCGGCCCGCAAACGCGCGGCCTAGTTCGCCGCTCTGTCTCGGCTACACTGACAGGATGGCCAAGATCCTGCTGACCCGCCACGGACATGTCGACGGCATCGAACCCGCCCGCTTCCGCGGCCGGGCCGAGCTGCCCCTTACACAGGTCGGTGTAAGGCAGGCCGCGGCGCTTGCCGCCCGGATCGCAAGGCACTGGAAGCCGGCTGCCGTCTATACGAGCCCGCTGCAGCGTTGCATCGTCACTGGCCGCCATATCGCCGAGGCCTGCGGCGTGACGGCCGCCGTCCACGAAGGGTTGGGCGACATCCATTACGGCGCCTGGCAGATGCGTACCCACGTTGAAATCGAACGCGAGTCGGCGGAGGCTTATTACCTGTGGCGGCACGCGCCCCATCTTGTGCGCTTTCCCGATGGCGAGTCCTTGCAGGACGTGGTGGCGCGTACCGCCAATGCGCTACGGCTGGTACTGGAGAAGCATCACGACGAGACGGTCGTGCTGGTCGGTCACGACAGCGTCAATCGTGCGCTGCTGCTCCAGCTCGTCGATCAGCCTCTCTCGGCCTACTGGCGATTTGCGCAGGACTCCTGCGCTTTGAGCGAGATTGACGTGCTCGCCGGTGGTGCGGTCCGGGTCGAGCGCATCAATGATACAAGTCATCTCGAGGGCGATCTGGACCGGGCCTGACCGAGGGGCGTAAAAGGCACCGCCATGCGGGCCTTTTCTTCATATGACGTGATCGTCGTGGGTGGCGGCCATGCCGGCTGCGAAGCCGCCGCGGCGGCGGCGCGTCTGGGCGCCCGCACCCTGCTCCTGACCCATCGGGTCGAGGCGATCGGCGAGATGTCGTGCAATCCGGCCATCGGCGGCCTGGGCAAGGGCCACCTGGTCCGCGAAATCGACGCCCTGGACGGGATCATGGGGCGGGCCGTCGACCGGGCCGGCATCCAGTTTCGCACCCTGAACCTCTCCAAAGGACCGGCGGTGCGCGGACCGCGCGCCCAAGCGGACCGCAAGCTCTATCGGGCTGCCGTGCAGGACCTGCTCGCCGAGCAAGCTAACTTGGACATCGTCGGCGAAGCAGTTGCGGACATCGTCATAGACGCAACTGGTGCGTGTGCCGGTGTCATCACCGAATCGGGCGATCGGATTGGCGCGGGGCGCGTGATCCTGACGACGGGCACGTTCCTCCGCGGCCTCATTCATATGGGCGAGACCAAGATCCCTGCAGGTCGCGTGCGCGGCAACGGGCGGGACGATGTGGTCGAGCCGCCATCGACGGCGCTTGCGCAGACGCTGCATCGTCTCGGCTTCGCCTTGGGACGCCTGAAGACCGGCACGCCGGCGCGGCTGGACGGGCGGACAATCGACTACGCGGCGCTCGACCGGCAGGACGGCGATGACCCGCCACAGCCGTTTTCCTATCTGACGGATCGCATCACCACGCCGCAGATCGCCTGCCACATCACGACGACCACGGCGGCGACGCACGAGATCATCCGCGCCAATCTGCACCGCGCACCGATGTATTCCGGCCAGATCGAGAGCGTCGGTCCGCGCTACTGTCCGTCCATCGAGGACAAGGTCGTGCGGTTCGGTCATCGCGAGCGCCACCAGATCTTCCTCGAACCCGAGGGCCTGGACGACGATACGGTCTACCCTAACGGCATTTCGACCTCGCTTCCCGAGGAGGTGCAGCTCGCCATGCTGCAGACCATTCCGGGGCTGGAACGGACGACGATGCTGCGTCCCGGATATGCCATCGAGTACGACCATATCGACCCGAAGGAGCTTCACCCGACCCTGGAGACGCGGCGGGTTCCGGGCCTCTACATGGCGGGCCAGATCAACGGGACGACCGGGTACGAAGAAGCGGCTGCCCAGGGGCTGATCGCCGGATTGAATGCGGCGCTGGACAAGCCGTTCACTGTTGACCGTGCCGACGGGTATCTCGGCGTCCTGATCGACGACCTGGTGTCCCTGGGCGTGACCGAGCCCTACCGGATGTTCACGTCGCGCGCCGAGTATCGGCTCTGGTTGCGGGCAGACAATGCCGACCAGCGCCTGACGCCGCGCGGCCTGGACATCGGATGTGTCGGCTCCCGCCGGGCCGAGATGTTTCACGTGAAACAACGCGACCTGGAGGCGGCACGCGCCTTGGCCGGAAGCCTGCAGTTCAGTCCGTCCGTTCTGGCCCGGAAGGGTATTTCGATCAATCAGGATGGCGTGGCCCGGTCCGCGCTGGACCTGCTTGCCTACCCGGACATCGACTGGGCCCGGCTCGGGAGCCTGTGGCCGGAGCTGGCGGGTGTGGCCCCCGAGATTGCCGAGCAACTGACCATCGACTCGCGCTACGAGGGATACCTTGCCCGGCAGCGCCAGGACATCGCCGCCTATCGCCGGGACGAGGCGCTGATGCTTCCGCCAGATCTGGATTATGGCGCCATCGGCAGCCTGTCCAACGAGGTCCGGCAGAAGCTCCAGGATGGAAGGCCGGCTACCCTGGGTCAGGCTGCCCGGATCTCCGGTGTGACGCCAGCCGCCCTCGTTGCCCTCCTGAAGCACGTTCGTCGCCGGGCCGCCTAGGCCATGGCCACCAAACACGACCCCCTGGCGGATGTTTCACGTGAAACACGCCGCCGCCTGGAAGTTTTTGTCGAAACACTGGAGCGGTGGCAAAAGGCCATCAACCTGGTCGGCCGGAACACCATGGATGGTGTCTGGAAGCGCCATATCCTCGATTCTGCCCAGGTGGTTCCCCTGATTCCTGCAACCGCCGAAACGCTGGCCGATCTGGGCAGCGGTGGCGGGTTTCCGGGCCTAGTCATCGCGGCGATGCGGCCCGACCTTCGGGTGACGCTAATCGAATCGGACGCGCGAAAAGCCGCGTTCCTGGGTGAAGTAGGTCGGCGTATGGGGTTGGAAAACCAACCAAAAATCGCCATTTCTCGTATAGAGGCAGCGCCGCCGGCGGCGGCGGACGTCGTGACGGCGCGTGCCTTGGCGCCGCTGCGCCAATTGCTCCACTGGGCGCAGCGTCACCGAAAGGATACCGCTATTTGCCTTTTCCACAAGGGGAAGGGCTGGCAGACGGAAGTCGAGGAGGCCAAGAAGGAATGGGATTTTTCGCCCGAGCCTATCGCCAGCGTAACAGACCGTGACGCCGTCATCCTCCGAATCGGCCCCTACCGAGCCGCCGTCCCCGGCGCCCCCTCCGGCTCCTGAGACGCCTCCCAAGGCGTCGGCGGCTCCCCAGATTTTCGCGATCGCCAATCAGAAAGGCGGCGTCGGAAAAACGACGACTGCAATTAACCTTGCCACGGCTCTGGCCGCCGTCGGCGAGAAGGTCCTTTTGATAGACTTAGACCCACAGGGGAATGCCTCGACGGGTCTAGGGGTAGGCAGAAATGAGCGCTCACCCGGATCCTATGAATTCCTTCTGGGACTGAACCCGCTCGGCGAGTGCGTACGAACTTCGCAGATCCCCGGCCTCGAGGTGATGCCCGCCTCCGTCCAGTTGGCCGGCGCGGAAATCGAACTGATCGACATGGACGACCGCGAGCATCGTCTCGACCAGGCGCTGAACGGGCCGGGCGGCGAAGCACGCCAACGCTGGACCATCATCCTGATCGACTGCCCCCCGTCCCTTGGCCTCGTCACCCTGAACGCCCTGGTCTCCGTCGATGCCGTCCTCGTTCCGCTGCAGGCGGAGTTCCTGGCGCTCGAAGGCATCGGCGCTCTGGGCAACACGATCGAGCGTGTCAAGAAGAGACTCAACCCCAAGTTGCACATCGCGGGTGTCGTCCTGACCATGGTCGATCGCCGTATGACGCTCAGCCAGCAGGTCGAGGCCGACGTTCGCGGTCACTATGGCGAGCTGGTCTTCGGGACGACCATTCCCCGCAACGTCCGCATCGCCGAAGCGCCATCGCACGGCATGCCGGTGCTGATCTACGACAATGCCTGCGCCGGATCGCAGGCCTATATCTTGCTGGCGAGCGAGTTCATTCGCCGCCGCCGAACCATCGCAGAAAAGGCAGAACAGAAGGCCCCGCATGAGCCAGCCTCCTAAGCCGCGCGGCCTGGGCCGCGGCCTCAGCGCCCTCCTCGGCGACGATGAAGTCGCCGCTGCCGTCGCTCCGCCCCCGACGGCACCGCCGCCCGTCGTGCTGCCAGAACCCGTGGTCAGGGAAACCGCGAGCCCGGCGCCCAGCCGGACGCCCTTCACCCTGCCGATCGGCCAGCTCAAGCCCGGCAAGATGCAGCCGCGCACCAGCTTCGAGGGCATTCAGCAGCTGGTCGAATCGATCAAGGAATATGGTCTTCTACAACCTATCCTTGTAAGGCCGCTGGGCGATTCGGCCGACACCTACGAAATCGTTGCCGGCGAACGGCGTTGGCGGGCGGCCCAGCTCGCCCAGTTGCACGATGTGCCGGTCGTCCTGCGCACCATCACCGATCAGGATGCGCTGCAGATCGGCCTGATCGAGAACCTGCAGCGCTCCGACCTGACGGCCATCGACGAGGCCAAGGGCTACCAGCGCCTGATCGCCGACTTCAAGCAGACCCAGGAAGAGATTGCCCGCACGATGGGCAAGAGCCGGCCGCACGTCGCCAACACGCTGCGCCTCCTCGACCTGCCCGCGACCATTCAGGAGATGATCAAGGACGGCGACCTGACCGCGGGCCATGGCCGTGCCCTGATCGGCCTGCCCGACCCGCTGGCGCTGGCCCGCCGCGCCATCGACGAAAAGCTCTCGGTGCGCGACCTCGAAAAGCTCGGCGGCGAGGAAAAGCAGACGCCGCAACGCAAGGGCGGCAAGCCGAATGGCAAGGCACCGTCGACGGACTCCGCCAAGAGCGCCGACACGCGCGCGCTCGAACGGCGCATCGAAGAGGCGCTCGGCCTCAAGGCCGACCTGAAACTGCGCGGTCTGGGCGAGCAGAGCCTGCTCACCCTGGAGATCCGCGACTTCGACCAGCTCGATACGGTCGTGGACAAGCTCACGCGGCGTTAGCCGACGCGCCGGTCCGGCCGGAACGTGTAAGAACTCCGAAAGAAGAAAGCCGGAAAGCAGCCCCTTTCCGGCGATGAAATGTCCTCGCTCGGAAAGAGCAATGGAGGACACCATGATGAAGACGACTTCGGCGTGGACCGCGGTTGCGGTGGCGATGCTGGCGCCGGCCGCCGCTTTTGCGCAGTCGAGCGATGCCGCCTACTGCAGCGCACTGACCGCCAAGTACGAGAAGTACCTCAACCAGAACGTGCATCGCGGTATCCAGTCGCAGAGCCTCGAAGCCCGCAGCTCGTTCGAGCAGTGCAAGGCAGGCGACCCGAGCGGCATCGGCGGCCTCGAAAAGGCACTCAAGAACGCAGGCTACGACCTGCCGCCTAGGAGCTGATCGGCTGACAGCTTTCCGACAGCAGAAAGCCAAGACCATGGATGTTGTCGATCCTCGCGGTTGCGTTCGCGTCGCCAAAGAGCTTACGCAGCCGGCATAGATAGACGTCGAGCGCGCTGCCGCTCTGATGTCCGTGCTTGCCGAATATCTGGTCGGCCAGGGCCTCGCGCTTGATGACGTGGCCCTGGTTGCGCATCAGCAGCTCCAGCACCTCGAGTTCGCGCGCCGGCAGAGATTGCACTTCGTCGTCGATCCTGAGGAGACGGTTGGCGAGGTCGAGCGTGACGTTGCCGGCGCGCAGAACCTGTTCCTTGGGCGCATCGATCCGGCGCAGCACGGCATGCAACCGTGCGACGAGTTCGTCCATGGCGAAGGGCTTCACGAGATAGTCGTCCGCCCCGCTCTGGAGGCCGAGCATCCGGTCGTCGAGGCCATCGCGCGCAGTCGTGACAATGATCGGCAACGCGTGCGCCGACGACCTGAGCGTTCGCAGCAGATCGACGCCTTCGCCGTCCGGCAGGCCGAGATCCAGCACGACGGCGGAATACTCGACCGCCGCGACCGCCTTTCGCGCGGCACCGGCCGTATTCACTTCATCGGTGCTGAAGCCCACGCGCACCAAGCCCTCTGCGACCAGTCGGCAGAAGGCGACATTGTCCTCGACAACGAGAATCCGCATCGATGCCCTCCACCTCCAGATTTCCTTGTTGCCGTCCCGACCATGCTGCGCGCGGGACCTGACGGCTCCCTTACAATCGAAGGTCGGTCCCGACCGACCCGGCCGAATTACCCGCCAGGTAATCGACGCCATCGCCGCAGGTGCGCACCTCTCAAGGGCACGCCTGGGAGAATTTCATGTCCGCGCCGTCGTCCCCCTCGGGATTGTCCGCCCGCACCCACCGCATTCTCGAAGCGCCGGTCCTGCCGCTGCTGTTGACCCTGGCCCTGCCCAACATCGGCGAGGCGGCGGCACGCATCACGTTCCTGACGGCCGATGCGCTCTTCGTCTCCTGGCTGGGCAGCGATGCCCTTTCCGCCGCCGCCATCGTCTTCCCCTTGTTCCTGATCCTGCAGACCGCGACGGCTTCGGGCATCGGCTCCGGGGTCTCCTCCTCCGTCGGCCGGGCATTGGGTGCCGGGGATGCCGAACGGGCGCGATCCCTGGCCGGTGTCGCCGTCGCCATAGCGCTGATCGGCGCCGCCCTCACCACGGCGCTGATGGTCCTGGCGGGCCCTCGCCTCTATGCCGCCATGGGCCTGGCGTCGGGCGCCCTCGAGATGGCCGCGCTCTACAGTGCCGTGATGTTCGGCGGTTCGGGCTTCGTCTGGACGATGAACCTGCTGGCCAATGTTTCGCGCGGCGCCGGCAACATGATGGTGCCGGCCGTCGCCATTGCCATCGGCGAACTTTTCCATCTGGCGCTGTCGCCCCTCCTGATCCTCGGCTGGGGGCCGGTGCCGGCGATGGGCATCGTCGGTGCCGGTATTGCGGCCATCGCGGCCTACGCCGTCGGAACGATCGTTCTCGTGCTCCACCTCGTCTCGCGGCACGCTCTGGTCCGACTGGAGCGTCGCAACTTGAGGTGGCGTAGCGGCGAGGCGAAGGAGATCCTGAGCGTAGGCGCCCTGTCGGCGGCGAGTGCTCTTGCATTCCAGATCACGACGTTTCTGGTCGCGGGGCTGATTGCCGGACTGGGCAGCACCGCGATCGCCGCATACGGCGCGGCGAACCGGCTGGAGCTGCTGCAGTATCCCATTACCTTTGCCTTCGGTGCAGCCGTCATCACCATGGTCGCGACGGCGGCAGGCGCGCGGGATTTCGCCCGGGCGCGACGGGCCGCCTATACTGGCGCTGCCGTGGCGGGGATCATCGGCTTGATTTTCTCCGGCGTGGCCTTGGTCGACGGAGGCTGGATGAGCCTGTTCACCGTCGATCCTTCCATCCGGGCGGCTGGTTCGCTCTATCTCCTGGGTCTCGCTGCGGTGTTCCCGCTGACCGGGGTCGGGCTCGCCTGCTACTTCGCCTGCCTTGCCATCGGCTATGTGACAGGTCCGTTCCTGCTGGCCGTCGCGCGTGTCGGTGTGGTTGTTGTCGGCGGCTGGGTGGCACTGCAGCTTGGCGGCGGATTGATCGGCATCGCGCTTGCCAGCGCCACGGCCTTCGCATTGTTCGGGGGCGGCGTTTTCCTGTTGGCACGCTGGCGTTTCAATACGCTGGCAAAACATTGAAGCGGCCGCACCGGCGGAAACCTGGAAGGAACCAGCTGCGGCACCACGCGTTTGCCAGATCATGGCAAGCGAAACACTTCACGAGGATCCGGCCGCTCTCGGCCCAGAGGTCATCGATCGTCACCGCGCGATCGTCTCGCTCATGGAAGAGCTTGAGGCCGTCGACTGGTACGACCAGAGAGCCAAGGCCACCGCCAATCCCGAGCTGCGCGCCATCCTCGAGCACAATCGCGACGAGGAGAAGGAGCACGCGGCCATGGCGCTCGAATGGCTCCGCCGTTCCGATCCCGTACTCGACAGGCACTTGCGGACGTTCCTGTTCAAGGAAGGGCCGATCATCGAGATCGAAGCGAACATGGAAGACGGCGCGGAAGGCGGCGCCGAAGAGGCTGCACCTGCGGGCAGCCTCGGCATTGGCAGCCTGCGCCAGCGGCGAGGGAAATGACGCCATGAAGAACCATCTTTTTCGCGATCGCGCGCCGATCACCGAAGCCGGCTGGGAAGAGATCGAGAAGGAAGCGAAGCGCACCCTGCATGCGCTTCTGGCGGCGAGGCGCATCGTCGACTTCAAGGGGCCTCTGGGCTGGGGCGCTTCCGATATCGAGCTTGGCCGTGCCGATCCTATTGCATCGCCGCCGTCGGCCGACAAGGTGCAGGCAAGGCTGCGCCGCATCCAGCCGCTGGTCGAACTGCGCATCCCCTTCGAGATGAGCCGCAGCGAACTGGACGCGATAGACCGCGGCGCCCGCGATCCCGACCTCGATTCGGTGACGGCCGCGGCGCGCGAGATCGCCATTGCGGAGGATCGCGCGATCTTTCACGGCTACGAGGCGGCACAAATCTCCGGCATCTGCGAGGTCCAGACGGCCAACGCCGTGCCGCTGGGCGGCAGCCATGCCGACTATCCCGATGCGGTGGCCGCGGCGCTGAAGGCGCTGCGCGACGAAGGTGTCGACGGGCCCTTCGCCATGGTGCTGAGCGAACAGCTCTACAGGGACCTCACCGCGCGGACCGACGGCGGCTATCCGATCCTCAGCCATGTGCAGCGGCTGATCGACGGCGATGTCCACGCGGCGCCCGGTCTCGAAGGCGGCCTTGTGATCTCGCTGCGTGGCGGCGACTTCGAATTGACCGTGGGTCAGGACTTCTCGATCGGCTACCTCGACCACGATGCAGAGCGCGTGCGGCTCTATATCGAGGAGAGCTTCACCTTCCTGGTCCTGTCCGCCCAGGCCGCGATTCCGCTCAGCGCCGGCGGTGCGACGAAGGGGAAACGCTGACACCTTGCCGCGGCGGCGACTTTGCGGGCATTGCCGGATATGATCGCCCGGCATGATCGAGAAGCAGGACGTCCAGGAACTCTTCCCGACCCCGTTGTGGATCGTGGATCTCAAGCCCGCTCCGGCAGCGGCGCTGAATGCGCGGCTCAAGGCCGAAATCGAGCGGCTGATCGCGCCGCGTCCGGCCGTCCCGGTGGGCAGCAACTGGCAGACGCCGCAGGACCTGCACACGCGCCCGGCCTTTGCCGAATTCGTCAAGCTGGTCGAGACGGCAGCGCGGGGCGTCGCGCGCTTCCTCCAGGTGGATCAGTATCCCATGGCCATCACCGGCTGCTGGGCCAACATCAATCCGCCGGGTGCCTATCACCCGATGCACCACCATCCGAACAATTACCTGAGCGGCGTCTACTACGTGGCGGTGCCGCCGCCGGGCTCGCTGATCCTGTTCCAGGATCCGCGCGGCCAGGCGTCGATGATCATGCCCAGGCCGCGTCAATACACGCGGCTCACTGCCAACGGCGCCAATGCCGAGAGCAAGGAAGGGCGCCTGCTGATCTTCCCGTCGTGGCTGAAGCACACCGTGCCCCCCAACGATGGGCAGAACGATCGCATCAGCATTTCCTTCAACCTGATGTTCAAGAACTTCAGCGAGACCATGGCCTCGCCGCTCTGGGATCCCACCGCCGGGAAGACCAGTTAGCGCCGCGCCCGTCCCGCGCGTGCGGCCTGGGATAGTCTGAGGCAGAGCCGGCGGGCGATCGCCTCGTCGGGCAGGCCAGTGCGCTTGCACTCGATCTCGGCTTCCAGAATGGTCGTCAGCGCTGCGGAAAGCCGTGGCAACGGCCAGTTGCGCAGGTGGCGCTCGAAGCGCTGGCGTACCGGGCCGCCGCGCGGCAGGCCGCGCGCCTTGAACATCGCGGCTTCCAGGTTGCCGCCTTTGGCGGCGTGTCCCGATACGAGATGAAGCTGATCGGCGTGGCGCTGCAGGGAGCGCACGAGCTGCACCGGATTGCCGCCTTCGGCAAAGACGCGATCCAGCGCGCGGTCCAGGGCCACCGGTTCGCCGTCGAAGGTCGCGGCGATCACGTCGTCGATGCCGATCGAGGCCGTGTCGCCCAGCACCGCCATCGCATCGTCGAGCGTGACGGACTTGCCGGCGTCGGTGCCCTTGTAGAGCATGAGCTTGTCGATCTCGCTGCGCGTCTGGCCACGATCGCCGCCCAGCCGTTCGACGATCCATTCCAGCGCCTCGGGCTCGACTGCGAGGCCGAGCGCGCGGGCGGAACTCTCGACCAGCCCTTCGAGGGCGGCTTCGTTGTCCATGTAGCAAGGCAGCGCCGCCAGGGTCGGCTCGGTTTCGGCGAGCGTGCGCAAGGTCGAACGCGGCGTAAGGTTGCCGCCCTCGACGATGATCAATGCATCGCCGGCCGCGGCCTCGGCCAGATTCTGGAGCGCGGTCGCGGACTCCTCGCCGGCCGGCCGGACGCGGATCACGCGCCGGCCACCCATCAGCGACATCGCGCCGAATTCGTCGGCCAGCCGCGCCGGATCTCCCTTCAGCACGTCGCCGGCAATGTCGACGACGCGGAACGGGTCCTTGAGGTCCTCGCAGACGGTCCTGGCGAGCTGGGCGGCGCGTTCCGCGATCAGCCCGTCGTCGTTGCCGTAGATCACCACGCCCCGGATCTTGGGATCCGGCTTCCTGAGAAAAGCCTCAGCGTTGCGTGGCTCGATCTTCACGCCGGCTTCATACCACGACGTTGACGATGCGGTTGGGCACGACGATCACCCTCTTGGGCGTCTTGCCGTCGAGACCGCGCACCAGCTCCGGCAGAGCAAGGGCGGTCTTCTCGGCCACATCCTTGGGCGCGTCCTTGGCCAGCGCGATCGTGCCGCGCAGCTTGCCGTTCATCTGGACCGCCACGGTGACGGTATCGTCGACCAGCAGGGCGTCGTCGGCCAGCGGCCAGGGCGAGTCGGCCAGCAGGCTCTTGTGGCCGAGCGCGCCCCACAGCTCTTCGGCGAGATGCGGCGTCATCGGGCCGATCAGCCGCACGAAGATCTCCAGCGCCTCGCGCAGTGCCCACTTGACCGAGTCGTCGTCGGCCTTGGCCGAGTCGATGACGTTGGCGAACTCGTAGAGCCGCGCCACGGCCTTGTTGAAATGGAAGGCTTCGATGTCGGTCGAAATGCCGGCGATCGACTTGTGCGCCGCGCGGCGCAGGGCCATGGCGGCATCGGAGAAAACGCCGGGCTTGGGCGTGCCGGCGGGCGGCAGCTTCTCGATGGCCGCCGTGGCAATGCGGAACAGCCGCTGCTGGAAGCGCCAGGCGCCGGTGACGCCGGCCTCGGTCCATTCGAGGTCGCGCTCCGGCGGCGAATCCGAGAGCATGAACCAGCGCGCAGTGTCGGCGCCGTAGTCGCGGATGATCTGGTCCGGGTCGACGACGTTCTTCTTCGACTTGGACATCTTCTCCGAACGGCCGACCTCGACCGGGCTCCTGTCGGAGAGGCGCACGACCTTGCCGCCCTCCACCCGCTCGATCTCCTCGGGAGTCAGCCAGGTGCCGTCGCTCGCGCGATAGGTCTCGTGGCAGACCATGCCCTGCGTGAACAGCCCGTCGAACGGCTCGTCGCGGCTGGTAAGCTGGACCTCGCGCATAGCGCGCGTCCAGAAGCGCGAGTAGAGCAGATGCAGGATCGCGTGCTCGACGCCGCCGATATACTGATCGACCGGCATCCAATAGTGGTTCTCTTCGCGATCGAACGGCGCCGTCGCGAGATGCGGCGAGGTGAATCGGTCGAAGTACCAGCTCGAATCGATGAAGGTGTCGAACGTGTCGGTCTCGCGGCGCGCCGGCTTGCCGCAGGTCGGACACGCGACGTGTTTCCACGTCGGATGACGGTCGAGCGGATTGCCCGGCCGGTCGAAGGTGACGTCGTCGGGCAGCTCGACCGGCAAGTCCTTGTCCGGCACCGGCACGACGCCGCAGCTCTCGCAGTGGATCGCCGGGATCGGGCAACCCCAGTAGCGCTGACGCGAGACCAGCCAGTCGCGCAGACGATACTGAGTGGTGCCCTTGCCGACACCCATCTCTTCCAATCGCGCAATGACGCGGACCTTGGCTTCCTCGACGTCGAGGCCGTTCAGGAAGTCGGAATTGACGATGATGCCGTCCTCGACAAACGGCGCCGCCGCGATGTCGATCTTCGCGCCGTCGGCCGGCGCCACGACCTGCAGGATCGGCAGGCCGTACTTGGTTGCGAATTCATGGTCGCGCTCGTCGTGGCCGGGGCAGCCGAAGATCGCGCCCGTGCCGTATTCCATCAGGACGAAGTTGGCGGCATAGACCGGCACCGTCTTGCCCGGCATCAGCGGATGCTGGGCAAGCAGCGGCAGCTTGTAGCCCTGCTTCTCCGCGGTCTCGACCTCGGCCGCCGCCGTTCCGGTTTTGCGGCATTCGGCAACGAAGCGCTGCAGACCCGGATCGTCGGCCGCAAGGCCCGCGACCAGCGGATGTTCGGCCGACAACGCCATGAACGAAGCGCCGTAGAGCGTGTCGGGACGCGTGGTGAAGATTTCGAGCTTGCCGTGATCCTTTCCGGCTGCGTCGGTGAGCTTCCAGAAGACGCGCGCGCCGCGGCTCTTGCCGATCCAGTTCGCCTGCATCAGGCGCACCTTCTCCGGCCAGCGTTCGAGCGTGTCGAGGCGGCTCAGCAGCTCGTCGGCGAAATGCGTGATCTTGAGGTTCCACTGCGTGAGCTTGCGGCGCTCCACCGGCGCCCCGGTGCGCCAGCCCTTGCCTTCGATCACCTGCTCGTTCGCCAGCACGGTGTTGTCGACGGGATCCCAGTTGACCCACGCTTCCTTGCGATAGGCGAGCCCCGCCTTCCAGAAGTCGAGGAACATCTTCTGCTGATGGCGGTAGTAGGTAGGATCGCAGGTCGCGAGTTCGCGGCTCCAGTCGAGCGACAGCCCCATCGACTTGAGCTGCGCCTTCATGGTGGCGATGTTCTCGTAGGTCCATTTCTTCGGATGGACCTTCTTTTCCATGGCGGCATTCTCGGCCGGCAGGCCGAAAGCGTCCCAGCCCATGGGATGCAGCACGTTGAAGCCCTTGGCGCGCTTGTAGCGGGCGATCACGTCGCCCTGCGTATAGTTGCGCACGTGGCCCATATGGATGCGCCCCGACGGATAGGGGAACATTTCGAGCACATAGTACTTGGGCCGCGCCTTATCCATGGCGGCCTTAAAGGTCTGACGATCCTCCCAGACCTTCTGCCACTTGGCTTCGGTTTCGTGGAAATTGTAGCGCGCAAGCGCGGCGGGTGCTGTGGGCGTCGACGACACGGACTTGTTCCCGAAAAAGACTGAGGCCGCAGCGGATGCCCGCTGCGACCTCTCACGTCAAGCTTTTGGCGACGGGCCTGGAATGCGTCAGGAGCCGCCTGCGATACGAAGCTGGCGCGCACGCGTCAGGATCGCGTTCTCGATATCGATGTTGGTCCGCGGATCGACCTGGGCATCGACCCAGTTGCCGCCGCGCGGTGAGGTCTGCTGCTTGAAGACCGAAACGCGGACGCCATCGGCGCGCAGGTCGCGGTCGAGGATGGTAACCTGGACCTTCATGCGCTCGTTGGGCGTCTCGGAGGGCGTGTACCAGTCGGTGATGATGACCCCGCCGAACGGGTCGGCCGAAACCAGCGGGATGAAGTTGATGGTGTCGAGGGAAGCGCGCCACAGATAGGCGTTCACGGCCACGCCCGTTCCGGTATCGTCCTTCTTCTGCTGCTTGGAGCCAAACAGGCCGCCGGGACCGAAGAGGCTGCCCTCCTCGCGGCTGCGGCCGCCGAGGCCTTCGCGGACGTCACGCGTGGAACGGTCGCCGGACGGCCCGGTCCTCTTTTCCAGCGAGCTGCTGCCGTCGGCGCAGGCTCCCATGGCCAAGGGAGCGGCCAGAGCGAGCGCAATGCTGCACGCGATGACGATCGGCGATCTAGACGAGCCCGGCATGATTCTGGCGCCCTTATCCTCTCTGGCCGTGGACGGCACGGCGGCGGCCGGACCATAGGCCCAAGCGGTGGTGGACTGCAAGCGCGCGAGACAGCGCACCACAATAAGTCTTCAATAAAAACTATAACAACTGCTTTTGTCAGTTCTGTTTCGAAACTTATTTGATTTTGTGGTTCAGGAGATGTACGGAAGCCACTGGAAAATGTGACAAAGACGCCACAGGTGCGGACAGAATGGTGCAACGGCGCGTCCATTTCTTGACCCTCTTTTTGGCGAAGTGTTTTATACGGCGGTCGCATTGGCGGGAGCCGTGAGTCGCTGCGTTCAGGCTTCCACTTTCCGCCGGTCGGACAGGCCTTTTTGGTACGTACCAGTCTCTGATCAATGAGAGAGGGAGAATGATGAAAAAGCTTCTACTCGGCTCGACCGCCTTGGTCGTCGGCGGGCTGATGGCCGCCCCGGCCATGGCAGCCGACCCGATCAAGATCGGCGTGGGTGGTTACTACACCTTCTACGCGATCGCCGGCGGCATCGATTCCACCGTCGCCATGGACGGCACCTGGACCCAGTACAAGGGCCTCAACTTCCAGCAGGAAGGTGAAATCCACTTCATCGGCCAGACGAAGCTCGACAACGGCACGTCGGTCGGTCTGCATGTGGAGCTCGAAGGCTGGAACCCGGGTGGTGCCACGGCCCGTACGATCGACGAAGCGTTCCTCTTCGCCTTCGGTGACTGGGGCCGTCTCGAGTTCGGTGGCCGCGATCCGGCTTCGTACCGTATGTACTACGGCACGCCGTCCGCTCTGATCGGCTTCGGCGCCATTCAGCACAACACGTCGTTCGCCTGGGCCAACCAGTCGGTCATGTCGAACAACAAGGCGTGGTTCCACGCCACGACGACGACCAACGCCGGTCAGTTCCAGGACGGTCAGGGCATCAACTACTTCACGCCCCGCTTCCAGGGTCTGCAGATCGGTGTCGGCTACCGTCCGAAGGCCAACCTTGGCCAGCAGGCGGGTGCTCTCTCCGGCCTCGGCAGCCCGGGTCCGGCAGGCGTCTCGGGCGTTTGCGGTTACAACGATCCCACGACCGCTCCGAACTGCCCGTCGGCTGACTACTCGTGGCAGGACGTGTTCGACGTCGGTGTCAACTACCTGAACAAGTTCGGTGATGTGACCGTCGCCCTCTACGGCGCGTTCATGTACGCTTCGTTCATCCCCGGCAATCAGCCCTTCGGCACCCAGAACTACGCGAACGGTGCGAACCTGACGTCGTGGAAGCAGTGGGTCGTCGGTGCTCAGCTGGGCTACGCCGGCTTCACCATCGGTGGCGCCATCGGCTACGACAACAACGGCCTCGGCTCGAACTACTACACCAACGTCGACAACGACACCCGCTTCTACACCGCGGGCGTGATGTACGAGACGGGTCCGTGGCAGATGTCGTTCGTGTGGGTTGGCTCGTTCAACACCAACGGTAACGGCTCGGCTTCAGTTTCGACCATCGCAACCGGCACGGGCGCTCAGGCGACGGTCGCTTCGACCGGCGTTCCGGGCATCAATGCCAACGCCTTCAACCCGAACTCGCTCGGTGTTCTCCGCTTCGGTCAGGAGTCCGTCCAGAAGTTCGAAGTTGGTGTCAACTACGCGCTCGGACCGGGCGTGAAGCTGACCGGCGGCGGTCTGTACTACGCCGCTTCGGGTCCCTCGAATGCCGTCTCCGGCAACTCCTGGGGCATCCTGGTCGGTATGGATCTGCGCTTCTAGTCGCAAGTCCTACGGGTAAAATCGGGAAGAGCGGGCGAAAGCCCGCTCTTTTCTTTTGCGCCCGCTCCGTCTGACGAAGCAGGCCGGTTCAGGATTTGCACGCCACCATGTTGACGAACAGCGTCGGCAGATAGGTCCGCGAGACGGGCAGGCGTTCGGTGGCCTGGCGCGCCAGAACAGCCTTGTTGTCTTCGTGGTCGAGCACGAGCTGGAAGAGGCCTTGCTCGACGGCCCCGGCGCGCGGATCGAGTTCGGGCTTGCCGTCTCGCTCGACGCGATAGGCGACGTCGAGCCCGACATCACCGCCACAATAGAAGGCGCGGGCCACTTCCATCCGGCCGAAGAGAAGTCGCAGCCCGCTCAACGAGAAGCGCCAGTAGTCGTCGGGCGTGGCATGGAAGGCCTGCGACCAGGCCGTCGAGATAAAGGCGACGCCGCCGGGCCGCAGCAGCCGCTCGATGTTGCGGGCAGCCCGCGCCGGATGGCGCGTCCGTTCCAGCACGTGGCGGCTGATCACGAGATCGAACGGCTTCCCGTCGAGCTTGCCGTCGAGCGTGCGGGGGTCGCTGCAGATGTCGGCAACACAGTCGACATTGGCGCCCTCGAAGACGTCGAGGCCGACGAAATGTGCCCGGGGCCCGAAGCGCTTGGCGACCAGACTTCGCCAGTTTCGTTCGTTGCGATCGGAAAGGAGGCTGCGGGAGCCCACCTGCAGCACGCGCGGCGCACGTCGTCCGGCCGACTGGGCCACGCGATCGAACAACAGCTCGATTTCCTGGCTGACGCTCGTGCCGACGACGCGGAGCTCGCTCCTCGAGCCCGAGCCCGCTGGCTCGGAAGCAGGTGCGCCGCCGGCGGACTTCATCGCTGCGATCTCATTCGCGGACGACCAGGATGTGCATGCGCCGCGGCCCGTGCGCACCCAGCTCGATGGTCTGCTCGATATCGCCGGTTCGCGACGGACCCGTGATGGTGTTGACAGTCCGCGGCATGCGATCCTTGCCGTAACGCTCGCGCAGCTGTGCCCAGACATCTTCGTAGCCGCCGACGATATCGCTCTCGCGCAGCACCACGACATGTGTGTCGGGTAGCAGGTTGAGAGATACGGGATGGTCGGGGCCCGAGGCCATCACAAGCGTTCCGGTCTCGGCGATGCCGGCGAAGGCGCCTGTGATGGAGACCTGGTCGCTGCCCTCGCCACGCCCGCGGCGGATCGACAGCATCTTCTGGCTCGCCCAGTCGTAGCCTTCGAGCAGGGCCGAGGGCGCCATGGCGACGGTGGCGGGCAGGTTGCTGCGCGCGAGGAAGGACGTCACTTCGCCCGGAACGTCGGCCGCAGCAACGCGTGCCACGGAGGCGTTGTTGAACTCCGCCCACCGGCAGAACAGTGCCACCTTGTCGGCCGCCGCGACCTGCGCGCGCGCGATGACCGGACCACGCGGCGGCCGGGCCAGCCGGTCCTGCACGTTTTTCAATGGGTCGCCGGCAAGCTCGCCGCGTTGCAGCGAGCGGCGGATGCCATTCAGAATCTGCGCGCGGTCGGCACTCATGGCTGCTTCCTCGCGGCCTTCCATTGTGCATGGAAGGTGCCGCCTGAAGGTGGTGCGGGGAAATCGCGGAAGCGCGTCCAGCCGCCGGCGAGGGGCAGGCTGCGGTAGCGACCTTCGGCGCGGCCGAACAGGGAGAGCACCCGATTGGCGATGGCCGTCAGGCTGCGATAGAGGCCGGGCCGTCGTGCCACGAAGCTCCAGAGCGCGAGGCCCTGGCGCACGGCCTTGGGCGTCAGGTGCCGTTCGAATTCGCGTTCGCGCCAGTGTCGCATCAGCTTGGGCAGCGGGATGCGTACCGGACAGACGCTTTCACAGCGGCCACAGAAGGTCGAGGCGTTGGGCAGATTGCTCGCCTCCTCGACGCCCACGAGTTGCGGCGTCAGCACCGCGCCCATGGGGCCGGGATAGACCCAGCCATAGGCGTGGCCGCCGACGGCGCCGTAGACGGGGCAGTGATTCATGCAGGCGCCGCAGCGAATGCAGCGCAGGATCTCCTGCATCTCGGTGCCCAGCACGCCGGAGCGGCCGTTGTCGAGCAGCACCACGTGATACTGCTCCGGTCCGTCGAGATCGCCGGGCCGCTTCGGTCCGGTATTGAGCGTCGTATAGGCCGACGATTCCTGGCCTGTCGCCGAACGCGCCAGTACGCGCAACAGCACGGCGGCGTCTTCGAGAGTCGGAATCACCTTCTCGATGCTGGCCAGCACGATGTGCATTTTGGGCAGCGTGTTGGAAAGATCGGCATTGCCCTCGTTGGTCACCAGCATCGACGAGCCGGTCTCGGCCACCAGGAAGTTGGCGCCGGTCAGGCCGACATCAGCGTCGAGGAACTTCTGGCGCAGCACGTACCGCGCCTCGGCGACGAGATCGTTGCGCTCGGTCAGCCGCTTGTCGAAGCCCAGCTTGCGATGGTGTTCGAGGAACGTGTCGGCGACCTGGTCCTTGGTGAGATGGACCGCGGGCGCGATGATGTGGCTGGGCGGCTCGTGGCGGAGCTGGATGATGTACTCGCCGAGATCGGTCTCGATCGGCGCGATGCCCAGCTCTTCGAGATGCTCGTTGAGCGCGATCTCCTCCGCCACCATCGACTTCGACTTGGCGACGGTGCGGGCACCGACGCTGCGGCAGAGGTCGGCGATGATGCGTCGCGCATCGGCAGCGGTCGGCGCCCAATGAACATGACCGCCGAGCGCGATGACCTTGCGCTCGAACTCCTCCAGATAGAAGTCGAGGTTGGCCAGCGTGTGGTTCTTGATGTCGCGCGCGCGGTCGCGCAACGCCTCGAACTCGGGCAGCCGTTCGGCCGCCTGCCGCCGCCGTTCCGAGAAGCCGACCTTCAGCTTGGAGAGCGAATCCTGCAGGTTGGGATCGGCCAGGGCGGTGCCGACATTGTCCTTGAAGGCATGGGCGGTGGACTGCATCAGCGCGCTCCCGCCTCGGGCTCGCCGATCGCGGGCTGGTCGCCCATGCCGGCCAGAACCTCGGCGACGTGGCGCACGCGCACCGCGCTGCCTTCACGCTGCAGCTTGCCTGCCATGTTCATCAGGCAGCCAAGATCGCCGGCCAGCAGGGTATCGGCGCCTGTCGCCGCGATGTCGGCCGACTTCTCGCCGACCATGGCGTTGGAGATCTCGGGGTACTTCACGCAGAACGTCCCGCCGAAGCCGCAGCAGACTTCCGGCGTCTTCATCTCGCGAAGGGCCAGGCCCTCCACGGAGCCGAGCAGCCGGCGCGGCTGCTCCTTCACGCCAAGCTCGCGCAGGCCGGAGCATGAATCGTGATAGGTCACCGTGCCGTCGTAGCGGGCGGCGACCTTGTCGACGTTCAGGACGTCGACAAGGAACGAGATCAGCTCGTGGCTGCGTGCCGCCAGATCTTCCGCCCGCGCCTTGAGGACGGCATCGTCGTCGAACAAGGAGGGGTAGTGGTGCGACAGCATTCCACCGCAGGAACCCGAGGGCGCCACCACGGCATCGTACCCTTCGAAGGCATCCATCACCTGTATCGCGATGGCCCGGGTCGTGGCGCGATCGCCGGTATTGTAGGCGGGCTGGCCGCAGCAGACCTGCAACGGCGGGACTTCGACGGTGCAGCCTGCTTCCTCCAGCAGCTTGACGGCGGCAAAGCCTACGGCAGGCCTGAAGAGGTCGACCAGACAGGTGACGAAGAGCGCAACACGGCGCGGCGGGGGGCGGTGGTTTTCAATCGAAGTGGACACGCCGACCACCATGGCAGCGGCGAAAATGGGGTGCAATGGCCCCTTGTTTAGAATCACTACCGCTGCGACGGCGCCATGCGCTTCGACGCCAGTGGCGGCCGTGCGGTCGATGCCGGCTATGGCGACGGGCCGCAGCGGCGATCGGGGCGTTTTGCGCCAAACGCTGAGGGTCGAACCACCGCGACGGCACCGGGGTGCCGTGTCGCGGCATCAGGTCTTGTTGGGGACGAGAACGATGGCGCGGCCGTCGCCGACCATGCGGCCGGCCCAGTCGGCCGCTTGTGTGCCGCTACCGAAATAGACGTCGCCGCGCGCCGGGCCCTTGATGGCGGCGCCTGTATCCTGAGAGATCATCAGCCGGCGATAGGGTTCCGTCGCGCCGGGCTTGCGTGCCACCGGGCGCTTGGTGTCGATCCAGATCGGCGTGCCATAGGGCGTGATCGTCGGATCGATCGCCATGCTGCGCTGTGCGGTCAGCACGACACCTTCGGCGCCGATCGGTGCGGAGGTGCGGGTGTCCTTGAAGAAGATGTACCGCTCGTTGCGGCGCATCACGTCCCGCGCCTGCTGCGGATTGCGCTTCAGCCAGTCGCGGATGGCGGGCCAGGTCGCGTCTTCCTTCTTCATCACGCCCATTTCGACAAGCACCGCGCCAATCGCCGTATAGGGACGATTGTTGGAGCCGTCGAAGCCCAGCGTCATGGTTCCGCCTTCGGCGAGCTGGATGCGGCCGCTGCCCTGGACCTGCACCTCGAACAGCCCGACCGGGTCCTGCACCCAAGCGATCTCGAGGCCCTTGCCCTTCAGCACGCCGCTCTCGATCTCGGCGCGTGTGTAATAGGGCTTGTCGGTAAGGTCGGGCGGCTTGCGATAGACCGGCACGGTGAAGAGACGCGACGGCGCCTTGCTGCCGCGCAGCTCCGGCTCGAAGTAGCCGGTAAACTTGCCCGGAGACTGGACGACCAGCGGGCGGAAATTGTCTTCGAAGAAGAGGCGCGCGGCACGGGCGTCGCCGGATTTCACGGCAGCCGCCGAAGCGCAGATGTTCCGCCATTCGGCGGAGGTAATCGTCTTTTCGCCGCCGTCGGTGGCGATCTTGGTGTCGGGGCCCGTCGTCAGCTTGGGGCAGGAGCGGCGGAACGTGGCCAGCGCCTCGCCGTGCCGATCGTCCGCCCAGCCGGGAATTTCGTTGTAGGAGATCGGCGCCATCGCGACACGCTTCTCGGGTGCTGCACCTGGCGTGCTGGCGCAAGCAGAAAGAAGACCTGCAGCGGCCAGCCATGCCGCGCCGCTGGCGAGGACGCTCCAACGCATTATCGGCAACGCCTCCCTCAGCCTTCGCTTTCGGTCTTGATGAGCTGCCAATTGGGATCGCTGGACTTGGTGTCGCGTCGGAAGGTCCAGAGGTCCACGACCTTTTGCACTTCGTTCGGATTGCCGTCGACGATCTGGCCTTCGGCATTGCGCACGACGTTGATCTGTTCGCTGACGAAACGCACGGTCACTGCGGCATGCGTGCCCTGCATCTCGGCGCCCGCGATGTCGGACGCCTCGAAGCCAATCAAGGTGCCTTCGGCCTTCTCGTTGCGCTCGGCACGGCCACGGATGGCGGCCTCGAAGCTCGCGAAGGTCGGGCCGTCGAGCAGCGGCTTCAGCGTCCCCGTATCGCCGCGCGCGAAAGCTTCCACGATGGCGGTGAAGGCGGCGCGGGCGCCGGCGGCAAAACCCAGCGGATCGAAGGACGGATCGGCCGCGCGGATCGCGGCGACGCCGGCCGTTGCCGTCGGTACCACCGTCGCGCGAATGCCGCCGGGCCCGCTGGTGGCGCTCGAAGGCCGCTGTGCCGGCTGGTTGGCCGTCGGCAGCGGCACGACATTGTCGTTGCCCTGCGCGGCGTCGCCACCGCTGCGCGGCGTTGCCGGAGGCGGCGTCGGCGGTGCGAACGGATCGCGCGCCGGCGGCCGTTCGTTGCCGGTACGCTTTCCAAGCACGGACCTCAGTCGCAAAATCAGAAAGACCGCGACCAGTCCAATAAGGATGATGTCGTAGTTATTGCCCACGATGGCGCTCCGCCAGCTCGCTACTCAAGCGTCCTTACCCTGTCCCCAAATTACATAGGCCCCGAATTGGGAAAGGGCAAGGCAACGAGATGCCGCCCTTTGAGGGGCCGGCCGTCCTCAGATGGCGAGAATCACGATGTCGACGGGGGCCGCGACACCGCTGACCATTCGATTCATCCGTCGTTCGCGGGGAGCGGCGGGCACGTAACCCTGCTGCTCGGCCAATCTGTAGGTCGCAGCATCTGTCAGGGCGCACGTATGTTCTTCCTTGTTGTGCTTTTCCAGTTTCGTCGCGAAATTCACGGCGTCGCCGATCACGGTGAATTCCAGCCGCTCGCCGTCGCCCACCGCACCGAAGACGACCCGTCCGGACGATACGGCCAATCCGACCTGAAGGGGCGGCATGGCCGCAGCCTGGCGCTCGCGTGACCATTGCGTGGCGGCCGCCATCACGGCATCGGCGGCGCGCAGCGCATCGGCCGCAGCCGTCGGCGAGGGCGCAACCGCGCCGAACGAGGCGAGGATGCCGTCGCCCAGAAACTTGTCGATGCTGCCGCCGTGCGCTGCGATCAGCGGGCAGATGCGACCCTGATACTCCTGCAGGAGCGTCATCACTGCGTCGGGGGCGAGTTCGGTCGACAGCCGCGTGAAGCCGCGCAGATCGACCGTCAGGATGGCGACGTCGCGCAGCTCGCCTTCGCCGACTTTGATCGACATCGAAGCACCCCGGATACGCGCGGCGACGCCGGGATCGAAGAAGCGCGAGAGATCGCGGGCGGCGACGCCCTCGCTCACCGCGCGCACGAGCAGATGACGTGCGCGGGCAATGGCAAGAGCCAGCACGACGGTCGTCAGCAGGATGGCGACCATCTTGTCGATCTCGGCATAGAGCAGCAGCGCATTGCCGGTCATGTACTCGACGAAATCGTCGGTCGGGTTGGGCGGGCCGCCGCGGCCGCCGATGGCGTAAAGGACGAGGCCGATCCAGCCCAGAATGGCGACCAGGCCGGTAAACAGGACGAAGCGCGCCTCGAAGCGCAACGCGCGCAAGGCAATGAACAGGAATACATAGAGGAGCGTCGGCACCTTCAGATAGAAGACGGCCGGCTGCGCGTACTTGTAGTGGAACGAGTAGATCAGGCCCATCAGCAAGGCCATGTCCGCGATCACCGATAGATAGAGCATCCAGGGCCGGAGCAGGCGGGCATAGGCGAGGCCAAGCCGCAGCAGGCAGAACAGGCCATAGATCGCGAGCACCTCGATCTCGAAGGAATAATCCTCCTGCACCACCCCCGTGGGCATGGCGGTCGACTCGTAGACCGTGGTGACCAGCACGACGATCGCGAGCTGGACCCAACCGATCAGAATCTCGCTTTGCTCCTGCTGGCGGCGGATCGCCGCCTGCACGCGCTCCGGCAGTTGCCCCGTGCCTGCGCCGTCGAACAACCATGCGCGCAGGCGGCCAAGCATTCGTCGATACCTAGCGCTTCTCGAGCCAGAGGCTCGCCGGCAGGGCATCGGGCAGCCGGGGCAGCCGCGCCACGACCGACGAGGCCAACCGATCTGCCAGCCGCCGCTCGGCCCAGGCGCTGGCAAACAGGGGCGTATAGGCGCCGGTCGCCAGCAGGGGCATCACCCCTTGCTGCTCGTTGTAGGCCCGCCAGCCCCAGATGGCCGGATAGTCGTAGGGCAAGAAGATGTCGTGGATATGGACCAACACCCCGGCCGGGAGATTCGGCAGCACGCGGTTGAGCAGGATGTCGACATCACTGCCGGGCATCAGGATGTGGCTGGAATCGATGAACAATGCATCGCCGGACTGCAGTCCATCGAGGATTTCCGGTGGCGCAGCCTGCAGGGTCGAGGGCACGACGCGCACGCCCGGCAGGTCGGCGATGTCGGCCCGCGGCGCGGGATCGACGGCCAGGATTTCGCCGAGGCCTCCCTGCGCCTTCGACAGCAGGCGAGTCGAATGGCCGGAACCGACCTCGACGATGCGGCGTGGCTTGCGATCGCGCACCAGCGCATAGGCAACGGCCGCGTCGAGCGAAGGAAACCACGATTGGTCGAGCAGGCCCTTCAGCCCTTCGAGTGCAGTCGCCTGGGCGTCGACGGCATCGATCACGGCGGTGAAGTCGGCCAGCCTGCTTTCGAAGAGCTGCTCGATCGCCGGATAGGGCGGCTGCGCACCGGGCGGCGGCAGAAGCGGTGCATAGCGGTGCGGGATGAACCAGCCGCGCGGCTTCATGCCGAGGACGGTCGGCAATCCGAGCGCGAACCGCCGCCAGCGGCCGCGCAGGCTGAGCCTGGCAGTCATTACAAAATGCTCACGGGCTAAGAGTAAGACCTTCGTGGGCGACGACCACGCGCGGCAGGCCGTTTGCGGCAGTGCCGGGACGCAGCGCCGCCGCCTCGCGCGCCACGCCGTCCATGAAGGCATCATCGTGGCTGGGATCGTGGTGGAAGATTGCCAGCGTGCCGACGTCGGCGGCATCCGCAATCCGCACGCCTTCCTGCCAGGTCGAATGGCCCCAGCCGCGATAGCGTGCATATTCTTCGTCGGTGTAGCTCGAATCGTAGATCATCACGTCGGCGCCGCGGCACAGGTCGACGATGGTCTGGTCGCGCTGGCCCTCGTGATGTTCGGTGTCGGTGATGTAGCAGATCGACTTGTCGCGATAATCGATGCGGTAGCCGGTAGCGCCGTTGGGATGATGTAGCGAGGCGGTACGAAGGCCGATCGTGCCGCAGGACAGCGTCTCGCCGGCGGTGAACTCGCGGAACTCGACGCTGGCCTGGAAGACGTCGAGCGACACCGGGTAGAGCGGCGCCTGCATCAGGTGACCGACGACCTTCTTCAACGTGTAAGGCGCCTCGAGATGGCCGGCCCACATGCGCACCGAATTGCGGCGTTCGAACAGCGGCGCAAAGAAAGTGAGGCCGGAAATGTGATCGAGGTGCGTATGTGTGAAGTAGATGTCGAGGTCGAGCGGTGCCTGGCGGGCAAGTTCTACGCCCAGCGTGCGAATACCCGTGCCGGCATCGAAGATGAGACGGCGGCCACCAGCGGTGACCTCCAGGCATGAGGTGTTTCCGCCGTAGCGCGCATATTCAGCCCCGGGGCAGGAAATCGAACCCCGCACACCCCAGAACCGTACTTTCAAGCCCTCGGCCAACGATACCTTCCCGTGCAGCCTTTCGACGCCAGAGTCCACAGGCTGGTGGTTCCCGTCAACCGAGCCGCCCTTGCAGACCCTGCGCCGCCTGGCCGGTCCATGATCGCGGGCGTATTGGCCGGAATCCGGCGGAGCGGGCCATGCGGCCATTTTTCACGCTTTGTTGCAGTCCGAAGTCGAATCCGCGGCCCAACTGCGTTGCCTCCCGGCAGCTTCGGAGCAATACTTTGTCTATGGAACCCAATAACCAAGCCTCCAGCCCTACCCCCGGGGCGGCACTTGGCACCTCCCGTCGCGCCAAGTTCGCCATCGGCCAGGTGGTAAAGCACAGGATCTACCCGTTCCGCGGCGTCATCTTCGACGTCGACCCGGTGTTCGCCAACACCGAGGAGTGGCTGGCGTCGATTCCCGAAGAGGTCCGGCCGCGCCGCGACCAGCCGTTCTATCATCTGCTGGCCGAGAACGCGCAGACGACCTACGTTGCCTACGTGTCCGAGCAGAACCTGCTGGCCGACGAGACCGGCAAGCCGGTATCGCATCCGCAGGTGCCGCAGTTCTTCAAGGAATTGAAGCGCGGCCACTACGTGTCGCGCGACCGTTCGCTTCACTGATCGTCCCGTCGGGACGGCTGTTCCCGCGTCAGTTCAGTGGAAACGGGAAGTATTTCTCGTTGATCTTCTTGTAGGTGCCGTCGGCGATCATGTCGGCGAATGCCTTGTTGAGGGCGTCGCGCAGTTTGACGTCTTCCTTGCGCAGGCCGGCGGAGACGCCGACGCCCAGGGTCTGCGTGTCCTTGATGTCCTGCCCGACCAGTTCGCAGCATTTGCCTTCCGGCTTCTGGCTCCACAGCCAGAGCTGTGCCTTGTCGCCGAACACCGCGTCGAGGTCGTCGTTTACGAGGGCGTTCAGGGCTTCCTCGACGGTACCGTAGCGCTTGAGCTGGGCGGAGCGGCGGAAGCTCTTGTCGGCCCAGTCGGCATGCATCGAATCCTTCTGGATGCCGATGCGCTTGTTGCGCAGAAGCGACGGCGGCCCGTCGAACGGTGCGCCCTTGGCGGCGATGAAGGCACCGGGCGAGAGATAGTAGCGCCGCGACAGGCCGAGCCGCTGGCGCCGCTCGCGCGTCACTTCCAGCGACGACATGATGATGTCGAACTTCTTGTCGAGCAGGCCGGGGATCAGCTCGTCCCACTTGAGCGCGATGAACTCGCACTCCGCCTTGATGCGCTGGCAGGCGTCCTGCGCCAGCTCGATCTCGAAGCCCGCCGGCATGCCCTTGCGGTCGAGATAGTTGAAGGGCGGGAAGGCCCCTTCGGTCGCGATGGTGATTTTGAACGCAGGAGGCGTGAAGGGCGACTTCGGGCCGGGCTTGGCGGCGGGCTGCGGCGCCTGCTTGGTCGCCGGCGCTTGCTTGGCAGATGGCCGCTGCTGGGGCTGTTGTTGCTGGGCCGAGGCGCTGGCGACCATCGCCAGCAGGGCAACGAGGGGCGTCAGAAACTTCATGCGACCAGCCGTTCCAGAAGCGCGTTCAGCCGCTGCTGTCCGGCCGGCGTGGCGCGCAGGTGCGTGGCGTCCACGTCGAGGAACCCGGCGGCGAGCAGCGGCGCCAACCGCTTCTTGCCGACGGCATCGACGGGATCGGCGCCGGTGACGGCGGCAAAGGTGGCGCGGTCGATACCGTCGGCCAGCCGCAATCCCATCATCAACGCCTCCTCCACCAGATCCCGGCCTTCGACAGATGACGTTTCCGCCGTGCCGTGGCCATCGCGTTCGACGGCCTCCAGCCAGGCTTCCGGACCGCTCGCGCGTCGGGTCGCCTTCTTGGCGCCGCCCTCGGCGAAGCGGCTATGGGCGCCGGGCCCGATGCCGACGTAATCCTGATACCGCCAATAGATCAAATTATGGCGGCAGGCAGCCCCCGGCCGGGCGTGGTTGGAAATCTCGTAGGCCGGCAGACCGGCCGCCGCGAGCCGCGACTGCGTATGTTCGTACAGCGCCGCCGCCTCGTCCTCGACGGGCAGGGCGAAGGCGCCGCGGGCATGCTGGGTGAAGAACTTCGTGCCGCGTTCGATGGTGAGCTGATAGAGCGACAGGTGCTCGCCGGCGAGGCTCAGCGCCCGATCCAGCTCGGCGGCCCACGTCTCCAGCGTCTGGCCGGGGCGGGCATAGATCAGGTCGAAGGAATGGCGCGCGAAGTGGCGGCGCGCGGTATCGAGGGCGGCGAGCGCTTCGTCGACCGAATGTTCGCGGCCCAGGAACTTCAGGGCATCAGGATCGAGCGCCTGCAGTCCGAGCGACACGCGGTTGACGCCGGCCTGGGACAGGGCGGCGAAGCGGCCGGCTTCGACCGAGGTCGGGTTGGCTTCGAGCGTGATCTCGATATCGTCGGCGCTGTCCCACAGCGACCGCGTGCGTGCGATCAGCGCTGCGACGGTCTCCGGCTCCATCAACGACGGCGTGCCGCCGCCGAAGAACATGGTTTCGACGCGGCGACCCGGTGCTTCGCGCGCGGCATGCTCCAGTTCGGCGAGCAGCGCCCGGCGCCACCGCGCCTGCTCGACGCCCTCGCGAACGTGGCTGTTGAAATCGCAGTAGGGGCACTTCGACTTGCAGAAAGGCCAGTGAACATAAACGCCCAGAGGAGCCATGGGCGGCGTCGCGCTCATCCGAAGCAGGCCTCGACCATCATCCGGAAGGCCCGCCCGCGATGGCTGATGGCATTCTTCTCGGCGTCGGACATCTCGGCTGTCGTGCGTGTGTCGCTCTTCGGCTGGAAACAGGGATCGTAGCCATGGCCGCCGGTTCCCCGCGGCGGCCACACGATCGAACCGTCGAGCGTGCCATGGAAGAGTTCGAGATGCTCGTCGGGCCAGGCCAGCACCAGCACGCAATGGAACGTTGCGGTGCGGGCCTCGTCGGTTTCGGGCACACCGCGCGCGGCCAGCTCGTCCTGGATGCGGCGCATGCCCACCATGGGATCGCGAGTCGGGCCTTCCCAATCGGCGGTGTAAAGGCCGGGCTGATTGTCGAGCGCATGGACGCTGAGGCCCGAATCGTCGGCCAGGACCGGCAGGCCGCTGGCGCGTGTCGCGGCCAGCGCCTTGATCGTGGCGTTCTCCTCGAAGGTGCTGCCGGTCTCGTCGGGGGCCGCGAGGCCGAGGTCGCCCGCCGAGACGATCTCGACGCCGTAGGGCGACAGCATGGTGCGGATCTCGCCCGCCTTGCCGCGGTTGTGAGTGGCCACGACCAGTTTCGGCAGGACGAAGCGGCGCGCCATCAGACCTTGCCGATCGCAGCACGCTGCAGGTGCGTGAGTTCGCCGATGCCCTTCTTGGCGAGGTTCAGCAGTTCCATGAACTGCGCTTCGCTGAACGGATCCTGCTCGGCGGTGCCCTGCACCTCGACGATGCCGCCGCTGCCGGTCAGCACGAAGTTGGCATCGGCCTCGGCCTTGGAATCCTCGGGGTAATCGAGATCGAGCACGGCCTTGCCTTCCCAGAGGCCGCAGGAGACGGCGGCAACCTGGCCGGTGATCGGGTTGACCGCGAGCTTGCCTTCCTTGATCAGGCGCTCGAAGGCGAAGTGCAGCGCAACCCAGGAGCCGGTGATGCTGGCGGTGCGGGTGCCGCCATCGGCCTGCAGCACGTCGCAGTCGATGTTGATCTGGCGCTCGCCCATCGCCTGCAGGTTCACCACGGCACGCAGCGAGCGGCCGATCAGGCGCTGGATTTCCTGGGTGCGGCCCGATTGCTTGCCGCGCGCGGCTTCACGGTCCGTGCGTGTGTGGGTGGAGCGCGGCAGCATGCCGTATTCGGCCGTCACCCAGCCCTTGCCGGAATTGCGCATCCACGGCGGCACCTTCTCGTCGATCGAGGCGGTGCAGAGCACATGGGTGTCGCCGAACTTCACCAGGCAGGAGCCTTCGGCGTGGCGCGAGAAGCCCGGTTCCAGCGAAACCGGGCGAAGCTGGTCGGGGGCGCGGCCGGAAGGGCGCATGAAAGGTCTCCTGACGGGGTGGGGCCGCCGGGTGTAACGCCGGCCTTCATTGACCGCAATGCCTGCACTACCTACATTTTTTGCCATGGCGATCCACCGTATCGGCATTCAAGGAGGCGGCCTCGCCGAGACGCCGTCGGGGCAGCGGCAGGCGGCCTCGGTCACGGAACTGAACGACCGGGCGCGCGAGGTGCTGCGCCACGTCGTCGAGAGCTATGTCGAGACCGGCGAGCCGGTGGGCTCGCGGGCGTTGACGCGCAAGCTTACCGAGACGCTCTCGCCCGCGACCATCCGCAACATCATGGCCGACCTGCAGGATGCCGGCCTGCTTTACGCGCCGCACACCTCCGCCGGCCGCCTGCCCACCGATGCGGGCCTCAAGCTGTTCGTCAACGGCCTGCTCGAAATCGGCAATATCTCCGAGGAGGAGCGCGAATCGATCGAGGCGCGCTGCGCCACGGTCGGCCGCAGCGTCAACGAAGCGCTGGAGCAGGCGACCACCATGCTGTCGGGCCTGTCGCGCTGCGCCGGGCTGGTGATGGCGCCCAAGACCGAGCATCCGCTGAAGCATATCGAATTCGTCAATCTCGGCCCCGGCCGGGCGCTGGTCGTCACGGTCACGCAGTCGGGCCATGTCGAGAACCGCGTGATCGACACGCCGATCGGCATGCCGCCGTCGGCGCTGACCGAAGCCAGCAACTATCTGAACGCGCGGCTGAGCGGCCGGACCTTCGACGAGGCGCGCCGGCTGATCCTCGAAGACCTGAAGCTGAAGCGCGCCGAGCTGAACGACCTGACGGCGCGCGTGATCGAATCGGGGCTGGCCACCTGGGCGGGCGAGCCCGGGGCCGGCGGCGCGCTGATCGTGCGCGGCCAGGCGCGGCTTCTCGAAGACATCACCGCGATCGAGGATCTGGAGCGCGTGCGCCTGCTGTTCGATGCGCTGGAGCGCGGCGAGAGCTTCGTGCGCCTGCTCGAACTCGCCAACGTGGCGTCGGGCGTGCAGATCTTCATCGGCGCCGACAATCCGCTGTTCGCCAATACCGGCTGCTCGATGGTGGTGGCGCCGTTCCGCGATTCGCAGGAACGTATCCTCGGTGCCATCGGCGTCATCGGGCCGACACGGCTCAACTATGCGCGCATCATCCCGCTGGTCGACTACACGGCCCGTGCCATCGGCCGCGTGGTCGGCTGACCAGGCGGGCTGACTACCAGTCCTTCTCGTCGAAGTCCTCGAACTGCTTCATCTCGTCGTCGGCAGCCGAGGTGGTGCGCGCCTCTTCGTCGGCGGGATGGGACAGCACGCGCAGGCGCGTGTCGCGGCCGAGCAGCGGCAGCAGCTCCAGAAGATCGTCGCGGGCGAAGGCAACGCAGCCCTGGGTCGGGCTGTAATCCTCGCGGGCGATATGGAGGAAGATGGCGCTGCCCCATTCGCCCTCGGGCGGATCGTCGTTGTAGCCGACGACGACCACGACGTCGTAGAGCCCGTCCTCGCGCCACATCTTCTCGTGGCTCCATTCGTTGGGGATATGGACCAGGCGATTGTAGGTGGGCGCACGCGGGTCGTCGCACCAGCCGTCATGCTCGTTGATCGGCCGGGCCGGCAACTGGGTCTTGGGCAGGACCACCCGGTCGTTGCGGAAATAGATTCGGCGTAGCGGAAATTCGCCGACGGGCGTGGCGGCGTCGCCCTCGACCTTGTCTTCGCGGATGCCGCCTGCACCCAGTGTGCAGCGCCACCGGCGCGTGCCGAGCCGGGCGCTGGCCAGCGAGGTTTCGGCCGAATCGGCCTGCACGATCAGGACATTCTCGTCGGTCATTGTCTGCTACTCCGATGCCCTTCATAAAGGCACGCTCTTGAGGGAGAAAGCGATGGCTTATGTCGTGACGCCGCCGGCCACGGTCGGCGTGCCGGTCAACGGAACCGGCGATCTGTTTCCGGTGCGCCGCATCTTCTGCGTCGGCCGCAACTATGCCGCCCATGCCCGCGAAATGGGCCACGATCCCGACCGCGAGCCGCCCTTCTTCTTTACCAAGCCGGCCGACGCCATCGTCGTCTGCGCCGATCCGAAGAACCCGACCAAGGTCGCCTATCCGCCGGCCACCAAGAACCTGCATCACGAGATGGAGCTGGTGGTGGCGATGAAGTCCGGCGGCTCGGACATCCCCGTCGACAAGGCGCTGGAGCATGTGTTCGGCTACGGCGTCGGCCTCGACATGACGCGCCGCGACCTGCAGAACCAAGCCAAGGACATGGGCCGCCCGTGGGACATGGGCAAGGGCTTCGACCAGTCCGCCCCGATCGGCGAGATCTATCCGGCCGCCAGGATCGGCCATCCGTCCAAGGGCACCATCCAGCTCGACGTCAACGGCAAGACCCGCCAGAAGTCGGACCTCAACGCGCTGATCTGGAGCGTGCCGGAGACGATCTCCTATCTCTCGGGCCTCGTGGCGCTGGCCGCCGGCGACCTGATCTACACCGGCACGCCCGACGGCGTGGCCGCCGTCGTCAGGGGCGACACGCTCTCGGGCTTCGTCGACGGCTGCGGGACCGTCACCTGCACGCTCGTCTAGCGACTATAGTTGTTGGGCCCTGAAGGTATCGCACTTCTTGGGGTCGCCGCTGTCGAGGCCGATGCGGAACCAGCGGGCGCGTTGCGCGCTGGTGCCGTGGGTGAAGCTGTCGGGAACGACGCGGCCCTGCGCCTGACGCTGTAGCGCGTCGTCGCCGATCGCCGTCGCGGCGGCCAACGCCTGCTCCACGTCCTTGTCGTCGATCATCCGGCCGCCGCGCTGCTTGTCGGCACGGTTGGCCCAGACGCCGGCAAAGCAGTCGGCCTGCAATTCCGTGCGCACGGAAAGCGCGTTGCCGTCGCGCCGGCTCATGCTCTGGCGCATCTGCTGCACCTTGTCGGAGATGCCGAGCAGCTTCTGCACGTGATGGCCGATCTCGTGGGCGATCACATAGGCCTGCGGGAACTGGCCGGGCGCGTGGAAGCGGCGGGCCAGCTCGTCGAAGAAGCCGAGGTCGAGATAGACGCGCTGATCGGCCGGGCAATAGAACGGGCCCATCGCGGCCTGGCCGACACCGCACTCGGTGCGCGTGGCATCGCGGAACAGCACGAGCTTGGGTTCGCGATACTGTCCGCCCAGCTCGCGGAAGATGCTGCCCCACACGTCTTCGGTGCTCTTGAGTACACGCGAGACGAACTGCGATTCGGCGTCGCTCGCGGGCGCCGAGGCGGACGGCCCGCTTTGCGGCGGCGCCGAACGCGGCGGGGAAGGGGCCGGCGAATAGCTCGCGCCGCCGCCGCCGCCCCCGGCAATGTCGCTCAGGATCGCGCCGGGATCGGCGCCCATGATCATGGCGATGACGACGAAAGCCACCAGACCGAAGCCACCCTTGAACAGGCCGCCGCCCCCGCCACCCATCGGGATGGGAAAGCCGCCACCCACGCCGCCGCCACCCACGCCGCCGCCGCCCATGCTATCGTCGCTGCGGCGATCCTCGATGTTGCTGCTCTGGTCGCCATCCATCTGCATGGCCGGTCTCCTTCACCGAGATCGTAGCGTCGAGATCGTCTCCGGATCGTCTATAGTGCCGGACGATGAGTCTCACCATTGCTACCTGGAACATTAATTCGGTCCGGCTGCGGATCGCCAACGTCGAACGTTACTTGAAATTGCGCAAGCCCGATGTGCTTTGCCTGCAGGAAACCAAGTGTCCCGACGAGTTCTTTCCCCATGCAGCCTTCGAGCGGCTGGGCTACGTCCATCGCCTCGTGCAGGGCATGAAAGCCTATAACGGCGTGGCGATCCTCTCCAAGGTGCCGTTCTCCGGCACCAATATTCACCACCGTTGCGGCAAGGAGGATTGCCGGCACATCGAAGCCGCTCTCGATATCGGCGGCGATCCGATCCTGCTCGACAATCTCTACATCCCGGCCGGCGGCGACATTCCCGATCCCGATCTCAACATCAAGTTCGCGCACAAGCTCGACTTCTATCGCGAGATGGCCGGCTGGTACGCCGATCGCAAGCCGCGGCCGCGCGCGCGCAAAGGGTTGCGCCGCATCACCGTCGGCGACCTCAACGTCGCCCCGCTGGAGCACGATGTGTGGAGCCACAAGCAGCTCCTGAAGATCGTCTCGCATACGCCGGTCGAAGTCGAGCTGTTCGGCCGTCTTCAGGCGTCGCTCGACTGGATCGACGTGCCGCGCCAGTTCGTGGCGCCCGACAGGAAGCTTTATTCCTGGTGGAGCTACCGCAACAACGACTGGCGCGCGTCCAATCGCGGCCGCCGGCTCGATCACATCCTCGCCAGCCCGGCTCTGGCGGGCGCAATTTCCAGTCATCATATCGACGTAGATCTGAGAGACTGGGAGCTCGCATCGGATCACGTCCCGGTGTCGGCCACCTTCGAGGTTTGAAGCGCGATCTGAGGGGAGATCATATGTCGATCGTCATTACTCTGGTCATTGGTCTGATCGTCGGCCTGCTTGCACGTTTCCTCACGCCGGGCCCCAATCCGCACGGCATCATCGTCACGATCGTGATCGGCATCGTGGGCGCGGTGATCGCGACCTACGGCGGCCAGGCGCTCGGTCTCTATCAACCCGGACAAGCGGCCGGCTTCGTCGGCTCGGTGATCGGCGCGGTGGTGCTGCTGGTGATCCTGCGCCTCGTTCAGCGCTAACCGACCCGATAGAGGAAATACCGGCCCTCCGGCACGCCGGGGGGATCAGGCTGGCGCTGCCAGCGCGCGACGTCGAGCGCCTGGTTGGCCAGGACATAGCTCCCCTCGGCCGCCAGTGCATCGAGCGCGGGGCCCAGCCATTTGCCCATCGCGACGTTGGCCTGATGATCGCCGGTGCCGAGATCGGTGTGGATCAGTGCGGCCGTCGCGCCGAGTCTGGCCGCCGCACGCGGGATCGAGTCGCTCGCCTCACCGAGAAACAGCCGGTCGTCGGGCGGGATGCAGTCGGGATGGGCCGCCACCTTGCGCTCGAACACGAAGATGTCACGGCCGGGAAAGAGATCGCGCAGATGGTCGTAGGTACGGCCGTTGCCCAGCCCGACCTCGAGGATCGGTCCGGGCAGCGCGTCGATGGCCGGCTTAAGGAAGTTGAGGCAATCGCGCTGCGCCTTCATGCGCGCGATGAAACTGTCGAGACGACTCATGCGTGATGCTCAGGCGGCCGCTCTCGTTGCCGCACGCAGCTTCTCGTTCGTATCTTCCAGGCGATGCGCCAGCTCGCGCATGATCTCGACCGCCATCTGCGGGAACTCCGCAACCAGACGGTAGAACATGTCCTTGGTGATCTTGAGCGTGCTGAGCGGTTCGCGTGCCTTGATGGTGGCGGTACGCGGCACATCGCACAGGATGGCGATCTCGCCGAAGAAGCTGTTGGGCTGCATCTCGGCGACCACGATCTGACCTTTGTCGGTGTCGATCAGCACGTCGGCGACGCCGCCCAGGATGACGTACATCGTGTCGCCGGGATCGCCCTGGTGGCAGACCTCCTGGCCTGCGGCAAAGTTCACGCGCTCGCTGGTGAAGGCCAGCAGCTTCAGCTTCGCCTGCTCGACCTTGGAAAAGATGGGAACGCCCTTCAACAGCTCGACTTCCTCGTTGAGGTTCATTGTGTCCTCCTCGATCCGCTACGCCGACGCCATCAACTCAGCGTAAAGCCCGCCCTTTGCCGCCAGGTCCGACGGTGTGCCCTGTACGGCAACCCGCCCGCTCTGCATGACGACGACCTGCTCGAAGGGCTCGGCCTGGCTCGCCCGGTTGGCGATCCACACGACGCCGCGCCCTTCCTCGGCCGCCGTGGCCAGGATGTTGTCGCGAATGCGATCCTGCGTGCGGCCGTCGAACATGGCGACCGCTTCGTTCACCACCAGGAGCTGCGGCCGCTTGATCAGTGCCCGGGCAATGCCGAGCTTCTGGCGCTGCGTTGCCGGCAGGCGCTTTCCTCCGACGCCGACATTGTACTCCAGGCCCACTTCGATCACCGAATCGCGCAGGCCGAGCTTGTCCAGCACTTCGGCGATGAGGGTGCCGATTCGCTCGCCCGCCTGTGCCTGGCCGTAGACGAGGCGGCCGAACAGGATGTTGTCCTGCAGGGTGGCTGCGCTGTTGTAACGGCCGAAATCGTAGAACTCGACGGCGTCGTGCAGGCTCTCCGGCAGGCCGTCGGCGAAGCTGCGCCGGGCTTGCAGGATGCGCTCTTCCATCGCCGCATCGATCAGGCCGAGGCGGTGGCGCGCCTCGATGTATCGGAACGGCAGGGTCATAAGGCGCGTACGGTCGGCCTCGGGCACCGCCTCGATGCCCTTGCCGCCCAGTCGCTGCAGCAACAGTCGCACATTGGGCAGCTCGTCGGCCGAGATGAAGCTGTACTGCTCGAACAACGGATTGTCCGGCGACAGGCCGGAGAAGAGTTCGACCATGGTCTCGGCGATCGACAGGCCCATGCGCTGCAGGTCGAGATCGAGGCCGGTGGCCTGCAGGACCGACCGGACGTACGGATCCGCCGCGATATTGTCGCCGTCGAACTGCTTGCCGACCGCGGTGCCGAACAGCAGGTTTTCCGCGACGGAGAGGTTGCGGATGTAGTGGTCCTTGTCGAACGGCTCCACGAGGCCGGCATAGGCGCCGTCCTTCAGGTCCTCGCGCAGCGCGTGGCGCGCCTTCAGGATCTTCGCCGCGAGGTCGGGCCGCGCCGCGGCGTCGACCGTGCCGCGCAGGCCCAGCGAATAGACGTCCTCGTCGAGCTCGATCTGCTTCAACACCTTGACGATGCACGGCAGCAGGTCGGCCGGCCCGGTGGCGCCGGCCAGCTCGTAGTCCACCCAATCGGCATTTGGATCGAGCGATGGATTTCCGGCGCGCTCGGATTCCTTCCAGAAGGTCTCGCGCAGGGCCTTGGCCGCCTCGTCGTATGTTGCCGGCGCAATCGGCCGGAGTTTCAGGCCGAACAGCAGGTTCTCGCGGACCGTCAGCGGGAACAGGTAGGTGTCCTGGCCGATATAAACGACACATGCACCCAGCACATATTCGGGAAGCTGGAAGAAATCCTTGCCATCGACCTTGATCGAGCCGCTGCTCGGCAGGGTCTGGCGCGCCAGCACCTGGCCCAGTACCTCCTTGCCCGAACTGGCCGTGCCGATCACGGCGCAGCGCGCCGCCGTCGACAGGGTGAGCGATACGCCGTCGAGCTGCTTCACGCGCCCGTCTTCCGAAACCACGACGCCGGCCAGAGCAAGTTCCTTGCCGAGCGCCGGCGGCGGACCGTCGGGGACTGCCTGCAGCTCCGGCGGCATCATGCCTTCGGGCTGGAACTGGTCGATCACCTGCTCGTACTTGATCTGGACGTCCTGGCGCTGCTGGTCCCAGTCGATCAGCTCCTTGATCGGCGAGGGCAGGTCCTTGTAGGCGAGTAGAACGCCGACCACGGCACCCACGTCCATGTGGCCGGTGATGGCGAAGTAGCCGCCCACCAGGTAGATCGCGAACGGCGTGGCCTGGGAGAGGATATTGTTCCAGAACTTGGCGAGGAACTTCTTCTGATAGAGGTCGAAGCGGATCTTGAAGATCCGGCCCAGCCGTTCCGTGATGTCGGCGCGCTCGTAGTTGGCGGCGCCGTGAATGTGAATTTCGTTGATGCCGTCGGCGGTTTCGGCGATCCGGCCGGCGAGCTGGCGGGCCGTGATCTGACGTTCCCGACCGAGCACCAGCACGGGCTTGCGGAGCCGCGGGATGATCATCATCTGCGCCGCCAGCAGCACGATCACGATGATCCCGAGCGTCCAGCTCTGCAGCATGATGAAGATGATGGCCGTCAACGCCTGGCCGCCGAGGAACATTGGCTGCACGAAGGCGTCGCCGATGAAGCCGCCGAGCGGCTCGACCTCGTCCTTGATCATGGTCGCGAGTTCGGCCTGCTTCACCTTCCGGAAGTGAGCCGGCGGAAAGCGCAGGATGCGGTCATAAAGCTCGTAGCGCAGGCGGCGCAGCATGCGCTCGCCCATGCGGCCCTTCTGGGTATTGATCGTCTTCTTGAAGAGGCCGTTGACGACGACGGCCCCGAGAAAGACGAAGCTCATCGCCACGAGATATTGAAGCTGGTCGACCTGAAAGCCGTCGAAGAGGCGGATCACCTTCCCGGGCAGGAAGGCCGAGAGGTCGAACTCCCAGACCAGGAACGGGATGGTGTGCTGGTTCTTGAAGGCGTTGCCCTGGATGCCATTGTTGATGACATCCTTCGGGACGGTCAGCGACAGGAAGTAGAAGATCTGGGCCAGCACGACGAGCGCCAGGATCACGACCTGCTCGGGCCGGCTGAACCGCCAGATGTAAGCGAAGAGACTGCGTTCCATTGATTCCCGCACTACGGCGCTCTCGCCTTCCGTATAGGCGATCAGGTCCTTGATTACATTCGGTTTTTTCTGGCTGCCGCCAGCCCGGACGCCGGTGGGGGGTGCGCGGCGGCCCGGCCTTGTGGCATAATCGACGCAGACTTCACCGGTCGGGGCAGGAAGCGCTTCGGCAACGGGAGACGCACTTCATGTCGTTAAGCGGCCGGTCCAAGCGTGTGCTGCTCTACAGCCACGACTCCTTCGGTCTCGGCCATGTCAGCCGGTGCCGTACCATCGCCAATGCGATCGTCGAGGCCGACCACACGGTTTCCGTCCTGATCGTTTCGGGTTCGCCGATCATCGGTTCCTACGAATTCCGCTCCGGCATCGACTTCGTGCGTATTCCCGGCGTGGTGAAGCAGATCGACACCGGCGAGTACGATTCGGCCAATCTGCGGGTGAACGTCGAGCATACGCTCGAGATGCGCACCCGCATCATCCGCGATACGGCCGACATCTACCGGCCGGACCTTTTCATCGTCGACAAGGAGCCGCTCGGCCTGCGCGGCGAAGTCGGCCCGGCGCTGCACCTGCTGAAACAGCGCGGCACCCCGCTGGTGTTGGGCCTGCGCGACGTCATGGACGACCCCGCCCAGCTCGCCAAGGAGTGGGAGCGCAAGAATGTCGTGCCGGCGCTGCGCGACCTCTACGACGAAATCTGGGTCTACGGCCTGCCGCAGATCAACAAGCCGCTGACCGGCATCGAGGTGCCGCCATCGGTGCGCCACAAGATGGTCTACACGGGCTACCTTCGCCGCGAGCTGCCGTTGCACGGCGACATGCCGCACGAGGGCGAGGACATCGACGGGCCGTTCATCCTGGTGACGCCGGGCGGCGGCGGCGATGGCGTCGAGCTGGTCGACTGGGTTTTGTCCGCCTACGAGATCGATTCGAACATTCCCTACGGGGCGGTGATCGTGTTCGGGCCGTTCATGTCGGCCGCGGCGCGCGAAGCCTTCAAGGAACGCGCGGCCAAGTTCCGCAACATCCGTACGCTCACCTTCACCAACAATCTCGGCGCGCTGATGCAGCGCGCAGCGGGTGTTGTCGCGATGGGCGGCTACAACACGTTCTGCGAGATCCTGTCCTTCGACAAGAAGGCCATTATCGTGCCGCGCACGCGGCCACGGCTGGAGCAGTTCATTCGCGCGCGGGCGGCGCGCAATGTCGGCCTGCTCGAAATGCTCGATGCCGATCGCGGCCGCGATCCGCAGCACATGGCGACCGCGCTGCGCCAGTTGCCGCAGCAGGGCCTGCCGAGCGACGTCGTGGTGCCGGGCCTGCTCGACGGCCTCGGCAACGTCTGGCGCCTCGTCTCCAAGCAGCTCGCGCATCCGCACCGCGGTCCCGCCTCGCTCGATCCGCCGGAGCCACTGGCCGGGCCCACGGCAACGGATACGGCTTCGCCGTCGTCGCGCGCCAGGACCTGATATCCGGGCGGACATGTCTGAAAGTTCCGGTGTGAAAGCAGAGGCACCGCGCGTCGCGGTCATCCTCAAGGGGTGGCCGCGCCTGTCGGAGACCTTTATCGCCCAGGAACTGGCGGGCCTGGAGGCGCGCGGTGTGGCGCTCGAACTCTGGTCGATGCGCCATCCGACCGACAAGGAACGCCATCCGGTGCACGACAGGGTCCGGGGTCGTGTCGTCTATCTGCCGGAATATCTCAAGGACGATCCCCGTCGTGTTTTTGCCGGCTGGCTGAAGGCGCGCCGGCTGCCCGGCTACGGTGCGGCCCGGCGGAAATTCCTCGCCGATCTCCGGCGCGACTTCACGCCGAACCGGGTTCGTCGCTGGGGGCAGGCGCTGGTGCTGGCGGCCGAGCTGCCCGCGTCGATCGAACGGCTCTATGCGCATTTCCTGCACACGCCGGCTTCCGTGACGCGCTACACCGCCGCCATACGGGGTCTGCCGTGGAGCGTGTCGGCACACGCCAAGGATATCTGGACCAGCGAACCCTGGGACGTGAGCGAGAAGCTCGCGGATTGTGCTTGGCTCGTGACCTGCACGAACCTCGGCCTCCAGCGCCTGAAGGAACTGGCGCCGCATCCGGAGCGGTTGCGCCTCGTCTATCACGGGCTCGACTTCGCGCACCTGCCGCCGCCACCGCCGCCGCGCCCGCGCCGCGACGGCATGGATCCGCAGGATCCCGTCACCGTGCTGTCGGTCGGCCGCAAGGTCGAGAAGAAGGGCTATGGCGATCTCCTCGATGCGCTCGCCCGCCTGCCGCGCTCCCTGCACTGGCGGTTCGAGCATATCGGGGCCGGCGGCCTCTCCGATGCGCTGAAGGCGCAGGCGGCCGCGCTCGGCATTGCCGAGCGCTGCATCTGGCGCGGTGCCCAGCCCCAGAAAGAAGTCTTCGCAGCGCTCGCGCGCGCTGATCTCTTCGTGCTGGCTGCGAAGAAGGCAGCCGATGGCGACCAGGACGGTCTGCCCAATGTATTGATGGAAGCGGCCTATCAGGGCCTGCCGCTGGTTTCGACCTCGGCGGCGGCGATTGGCGAGTTCATCGAAGACGGCGAGAACGGCCTGCTCGTTCCGCCGGGTGCGCCCGACGCACTGAGTGCGGCGCTGGCCCGCATGATCGGCGATCCCGATCTGCGCCAGCGCCTCGCGATGTCCGCGGGCGAGATCGTGCGTACACGTTTTTCCTTCGAGGCCGGTGTCGACTGGATCGCCTCGTCGCTCGGTGAGCCGCGTTCGTCACAGCAATCTGCTGCCGCACGCGCTGCGGCGTAGCGCCATGCGCGTGCTCCTGCACACGCCGTTGAAGCTTCCCGACAGTCCCGTGCCGTCGGGCGATCGCGAGATGGCGCGCGGCCTGTCCCGCCTGTTGCGACGTCTCGGGCATGACGTCCTGATGCCGGCGGCGAGCCGGGTCGCGCCGGGCGTGCCGGCCGCCGACGCCCATATCGGCCTGGAGCGGCGTGCGCGGGCGCAGGCAGCGCGGCTGATCGCACACTGGAAGGCGCTGCCGGCCCATCATCCGCAGCGCTTCGATCTCTGGTTCACCTACCATTGCTACTACCGCAAGCCCGACTGGCTGGGGCCTGCGGTCACCGAAGCGCTGGGCATCCCCTATGTGATCGCCGAAGCCAGCCACGCCCCGCGCCGCGCCCAGGGGCCGACGCGGCTCGGGCATCGCGCGGTCGAGCGGGCGCTGGCCGCCGCCGATCTCGTGTTGACGCTCAATCCGCGCGATGTACCCGGCGTGAAGGCCAGGCTGCGGCCCGGCGCGCGCCAAGCCTGGCTGCCGCCGTTCATCGACACGACGGCGTTCCGCCGCCCGCCGCGACGCGACTCGACTCTCCCGCCACTGCTCCTGAGCGTCGGCATGATGCGGACCCGCGACAAGGCGGAATCCTACCGCGTGCTGGCGCGCGCCCTCGGCAAATTGAAGGACCGTCCCTGGCGGGCGCTGCTGGTGGGCGACGGGCCGGCCCGACCCGAAATCGAATCGCTGATGGCGCCGCTGGGCGACCGCGTCGTGTTCGCCGGCGCGCGATCGCATGCGGAACTGCCGGCGATCTATCAATCGGCGGACCTTTACCTTTGGCCGGCGATCAACGAAGCCTATGGCATGGCTTTTCTCGAAGCGCAGGCGGCGGGTCTTCCCGTGGTTGCCGGCCGCACCGGTGGCGTACCGGCCGTCGTGGCCGATGGCGTCACCGGCCTGCTGACGCCGGTCGGCGACGCCGATGCCTTTGCCGCCGCCGTGGCGCATCTGCTGGACGCGCCACAGGAACGTGCGCGTCTCGCCGGCGCTGCAGCAGCGCGCGTAGCGGCCCATCACGACGAGCGTGTCGCCGCACGAGCCCTGGCGGTGGCGCTCCGGACCTTGCGATGACGAATATTCCCTTCGCCATCCTGAGGCATGGGCCGACCGGCTGGAACGCGACGGGCCGCCTGCAGGGTCTGACCGATACCGATCTCAGTCCGGACGGCGAGGCGTCGGTGCGACGCTGGCGCCTGCCGCCGCCGGCCGATGGCTGGAAACGGGTCTGCAGCCCGCTGCGGCGCGCCCGCCGGACGGCGGAGCTGCTTCGGCCGGCGATGCCGGTCGGCATCGACTCGGCCTTGCGCGAGATGAGTTTCGGCATCTGGGAGGGCCGGACGCTGGCCGACCTGCGGGCTGATGGCGGCGAGAGCTTTGCCGCGGCGGAAGCCGCCGGCCTCGATTTTCAGCCGCCGGGCGGTGAGTCGCCGCGCACCACGATGGCCCGCCTCGCCGGCTGGACCGCGGCGCTGCGCGAACCCGTCGTTGCCGTGTCGCACAAGGCCGCGATCCGTGCGCTGCTGGCGTTGGCCACCGGCTGGAACATGCTGGGACGTCCGCCCCACAAGCTCGATTGGCGCTCGGTGCATTTCTTCGTGGCGTCGGGCGACGGCAAGGTCGCGATCGACCGTCTCAATGTGCCGTTCGAGAGCGCGCCATGACGGCACGCGTCTTCCTTTATGTGCAGCACCTGCTGGGCATCGGCCACCTGCGCCGGGCGGCCACTCTGGCGCGCGCGCTGGTGGCGGGCGGCTTCGACGTGCTGCTGGTTTCGGGCGGCGCGCCGGTCGTGGGGATCGATCTCGGGGGCGCCCGCTTCCATCAACTGCCGCCGTTGCGTGCGGCCGATGCGCGGCTGAAGGAGCTGGCGCGCCTCGACGGCACGCCGCTCGACGAGGCCTTCCGGGCCGCGCGCACGCGCCAACTGCTCGATCTGTTCGAGGCGGAGCAGCCCGACATATTGCTGACGGAACAGTTTCCCTTCGGCCGCACGCAGCTTCGCTTCGAGCTGCTGCCGCTCCTCGCGGCGGCGCAGGACCGCGCCTCTGCCCCCTGGATCGTTTCTTCGGTACGCGACGTGCTTCGGCGCTCGACCTCGCCGGCGAGGGTCGACGAGATGGTCGTGACCTTCGAGGCCTTCGATGCGGTGCTGATCCATGCCGATCCGGCGCTGGTACGTCTCGACGAGAGCTTTCCGGCCTGGCCCGACATCCAGGATCGCGCGCTCTACACCGGCTATGTCGCGGAGGTCGATCCGACACGCACCCCGCAAGGTTCGGTTGGCGTGGGCGAAGTGATCGTCTCGGCCGGCGGCGGCGCGGTCGGGATGCCGCTGCTGCAGGCCGCCATTGCGGCACGCCCGATGACCGGGCTGGCGGATCGCAGGTGGCGCCTGTTGCTGGGGCCGAACGTGCCCGCGGCAGAGCAGGAGGCGCTGCACGCCGCGGCCACCGAGGGCATCGTCGTCGAGCCGGCGCGCGCCGACTTCCCGAGCCTGTTGCGCAATGCGGCGCTCTCGATATCGCAGGCCGGCTACAACACCGTGGTCGAGACGCTCTGCCTTGCCGACCGCGCCGTCCTGGTGCCGTTCGGTACGGCGCGCGAGACGGAGCAGGCCGACCGCGCGCGCGTTCTGGTCGAACGCGGCATGGTGGCGTCGGTGCCGCCCGATACGCTCTCGCCGGAGAGCCTGGCGGCGGCTGTCACCCGCGCCTGGGCCGGCCCCTCGATCCGCAGCTTTCCGGCTGTCGATGCAAACGGCGGCCCGGCGACGGTCGCGGCCCTGAAGCAGATGCTGTCGCCATGACCTCTTGGCAGGCCCTGTCCGACGAGGCGGCGCGCTGGCGCGACGCGGGGCGTACGGCCGACCTCTGGTGGCGCGACGACGATGCGGCGGATGTCGATCCCGCCCTGGACCGTCTGCTGGTCCTCCAGCGCGACACGGCCACGCCGCTCGCCCTGGCCGTCGTGCCGGCGCGCGCGACGGCGGCACTGGCGCAACGGCTTGCCGGTCAGCCGGGCATCGACGTGTTGCAGCACGGCTATGCCCACATGAATCACGCCGCGCCGCCCGACAAGAAGATCGAACTCGGGCTGCAGCGTCCCGCCATGGTCGTGCTGGGCGAACTCGGTACCGGCTGGATGGCCCTGGAGCGGCTGTTCGCGACGCAGGCCCTGCCTGTCATGGTCCCGCCGTGGAACCGCATTGCCGACATCCTGGTGCCGACCCTGCCGGAGATCGGCTATCGCGGCCTGTCGACCTTCGGTCCCCGCAAACGCGCCCAGCCGGTGCGCGGGTTTCGTCAGGTCAACACCCATGTCGACCTGATCGACTGGAAGGCCGGCGGCGGCTTCGTCGGCGAGGATGCCGCTCTTGCCGCCCTGGTCGAAGCGCTCGGGCGCTCGCGCAGCGGCGATGGCGAGCCGATAGGTCTGCTCAGTCATCATCTTGCGATGGACGGCCGGGCTTGGGATTTCCTAAGGTCGGTTCTGGAAGCAACAAAAACGACGAAAGGGCTGTGCGTTCGCGCGGCGCGCGAGCTTTTCGCGTCGTGAGCGTTCAATCAGGGGAGGAGCGCGGGTGAGTTCTGCCGATCTGCGCTATCCGCATCCGACGATCATGGCGGACTATGCGCGCGCCGGCATCGGCGTGCTGCTGTGCGGTGCGCCGCTTCTGCTGCTCGAAGTCAATTACTGGCTGGCCGCGCTCCTCGGCGCCGGTTTTGCGCTCTTCGCGTTGTTTCTCGTGCGCACGGCGCTTCGACATCGCACTCGCTATGTGCTGGGGCCCGACACGCTCTGCGCCGACGGCCCCGCCGGCACGCTGGTCGAATGGGCCCGCCTCGACCGGATGAAGCTCAGCTACTTCTCGACCAAGCGCGATCGGTCGGACGGCTGGATGCAGCTCGCCATCGGCTCGACGAACGGGCGGCTGATAAAGGTCGATTCCTCCCTCGACGGCTTTCACGATATTGTGGAGCGGGCGGCACGTGCAGCCGAGGGGACGGGGGTGATGTTGAGTGACGCGACTCGCGCGAATTTGCGGGCGATGGGGATCGTGGTGGCGGGTCAGGAAGAATCGGTATGAAGGATCTGCTGCGCGTCGAGGATCTGACCGTCGAATTCGGCGTTCACGAAGGCACCCTGCGGGCGGTCGACAAGGTTTCCTTTGCCATCCCGCCTGGCGGTACCGTGGCGCTGGTCGGTGAATCCGGTTCCGGCAAGTCGGTCTGCAGCCAGGCGATCATGGGCCTGCTGCCGCGCACCGCGAGAATCCCGTCAGGTTCGATCCTGTTCCAGGATCCGCGCGTCAAGGAAGGCGTCGTCGACATCGCCAAGCTCGACCGCGCCGGCCCTGCCATGCGGCGCATCCGCGGCGGGCAGATCTCGATCATCTTCCAGGAGCCGATGACCTCGCTGTCGGCGCTGCATACGGTGGGCGACCAGATCGGCGAAGCCGTCGAACTGCACGGTGTGCCGATTGGCAGTCAGAGCGGCGCCGACGCGAACGGCCGCAAGCTCAGCCGTTCCGAGATCGACGAACTGACGCTCGCCATGTTGCGCATGGTCGGTTTCCCCGATCCCAAGCGCGCCCTCAGGACCTATCCTTTCGAACTGTCGGGCGGCCTGCGTCAGCGCGCGATGATCGCCATGGCGCTGGTCTGCCGGCCGGCGCTGCTGATCGCCGACGAACCTACGACTGCGCTCGACGTCACCATCCAGGCCCAGATCCTGCGGCTGATCAAGGACCTGCAGAAGGAACTCGGCATGGCGTTGTTGATGATCACCCACGATCTCGGGGTGGTCGCCAACGTCGCCGACGACGTCGTCGTCATGTATCGCGGCAAGGTCGTCGAATCGGGCGACCTGCACGACATCTTCCGCGATCCGCAGCATCCCTATCTCAAGGCGCTGCTGCATGCCGTCCCGCGCTTCGACATGGTGCCGGGCGAGCGGCTGGTGCCGATCCGCGAGATCAAGGGCACGACCGGCCATCTCCTGAAGGAGAAGCCCAGCCAGACGCCGACCGCGACCTTCAATCCCGAGGCGCCCGTCCTCAAGGTGCGGCACGTCTCCAAGACCTTCCGCATCCGCAAGGCCGATACCTTCCTCGAATCGATGATGGGCGGCGGCACCACCCGCACGGTCCATGCCGTCAACGATGTCAGCTTCGACGTCAAACGCGGCGAGTGTCTGGGGCTGGTGGGCGAATCGGGTTGCGGCAAGACCACGCTCAGCAAGATGCTGATGCGCGGCATCTCGGCCGACTCGACTCCGGACGGAAAGGGCAAGGTCGGCCGCGTCGTGTTCGACGATTGGGGCCGCAAGACCGACGTGCTGAAGATCGAGGGCGAGGAGCTGAACCGCTTCCGCACCAAGCTGCAGTTCATCTTCCAGGATCCGTTCGGCTCGCTGAACCCGCGCATGACCGTCTACGACATCCTGGTCGAGCCGCTGGTCATCCACGGCATCGGCGACGACGCCTATCGTCGCGAGATGGTGTCCGAGCTGATGGAGATGGTGGGTCTCGACCGCCGGCACCTCAGCCGCTATCCGCATTCCTTCTCGGGCGGCCAGCGCCAGCGCATCGGCATCGCCCGCGCGCTGGCGCTCAGGCCCGACATGGTGATCTGCGACGAGCCGGTGTCGGCGCTCGACGTCTCGATCCAGGCCCAGATCCTCAATCTCCTCAAGGACCTGCAGAAGCAGCTCGGCCTCACCTATCTCTTCATCAGCCACAACCTCGCCGTCGTCGACTATATCGCCGACCGGATCGCCGTGATGTGCGCCGGCCGCCTGGTCGAGCTGGCACCGGCCGGCGAGCTGTTCCGCAATCCCATGCACCCCTACACCAAGGCCCTACTCACGGCAGTGCCGATGCCCGACCCCGACGCGCGCCTCGATCTCGGCGCGCTGATGGAAGGCAAGGCCTCCGATCCCACCGTCTGGCCGACGCCGTTCCGCGACGACGGCAAGACGCCCCTCTTCTGGACCGAGGCCGAACCCGGCCACTATGTCCGCATGGCGCGCGGAGGAGCCTGAGCATGTTGCGCTTCATCGTCCGCCGCGTGCTGCTGATGATCCCGACTCTGTTCGTGATCAGCGCGCTCGTCTACTTCATCATCGATCTGCCGCCGGGCGACTGCGTCTCCTCGCAGATCGACGAATTGCTGGCCCGCGGCGATGCCGATGCGCATCAGCGCGCCGACGAGCTGCGCGAGCTCTATGGCCTCAATATGCCGCTCTGGCAGCGTTACCTGAGCTGGGTCAGCGGCATCTTCCGCTGGGATTTCGGCCTGTCCTGCCAGGATACCGTGCCGGTGGCCGACCTGATCGGCGAGCGGTTGACGCTCACCATCATCATGGAAACCAGTACGATCGCCTTCATCTGGATCGTGTCCTTCCTGATCGGCACCTATGCCGCCACGCACCAGTACAAGCTCGGCGACTATGTCGCCTCCTTCATCGGCTTCATCGGGCTCGCCATCCCGAACTTCCTGCTAGCGCTGGTGCTGCTCTATGTCGGCAAGGTCTATTTCGGCCTGTCGATCGGCGGCCTGATGGATCCCGAGTACATCGACAAGCCGATGAGCTGGGGCAAGGTCGTGTCGGTCATGCAGCATCTGATCATTCCGGTGATCGTGATCGGCATGTCGGGGACCGCCGGCATGATCCGCCGCCTGCGCGCCAATCTGCTCGACGAACTGCAGAAGCAATATGTCGTCACCGGCCGCGCCAAGGGCCTGCCGCCCATGAAGCTGCTGGTGAAGTACCCGCTGCGCCATTCGCTGAACCCGTTCGTCGCCGATATCGGCGGCCTGCTGCCCGACGTCATTTCGGGGTCGGTCATCGTCTCGGTGGTGCTGTCGCTTCCCACGACCGGCCCGATGCTGCTGGGTGCGCTCAAGACCCAGGACGTCAACCTTGCGGCCACCTTCCTGCTGTTCGTGGCGGCTCTGACCGTGATCGGCATGCTGATTTCGGACCTGGCGCTGGCCGCCCTCGATCCGCGCATCCGCTTCGGCGCAACGTCGGAGAAGTGAGCCGGACATGACCGATACCACCCCCAACTCCAACCCTCCGCGCCGCACGCCGCACTTCGTCAGCCAGGAGCCGTGGGATCCCTACGTTTCCGAGCGCCTGACCAAGGAGCAGGAACGCTACTACATGGCGGGCCAGTGGAAGCTGATGTGGTGGCGCTTCCGCCGCCACCGGCCGGCCGTCATCTCCGCGGTTTTCCTGGCGCTGATGTACCTCTCCACGCTCGTCAGCGAGTGGATCGCGCCCTACGACCTGCACACCCGCAATTCGCGCTACATCTTCGCGGCCCCCCAGTCCGTGCATCTCTTCCACGAGGGCGCGTTCATGGGCCCGTTCGTCTACGGGCTGAAGATGGAACGCGATCCGGCGACCCTGCAGCGGGTCTATTCGCCAGACCCAACCAAGCCGCAGCAGCTGCGCTTCTTCTGTTTCGGCGAGCGCTACGAATTCTGGGGCCTGATCGAAGGCCGCTTCCACTTCGTCTGTCCGCCGGAGGACGGGACGTTCTTCTGGCTGGGGACCGACCGGCTGGGGCGCGACATGTTCAGTCGCATCGTCTACGCGGCGCGAATCTCCCTCACCATCGGCATCATCGGCATTGCGCTCTCCTTTGCGCTCGCGCTCATACTGGGAGGGCTGGCCGGCTACTATGGCGGCTGGGTCGACAGCGTCGTCCAGCGCATCACGGAGATCATCAAGAGCTTCCCGCATCTGCCGCTGTGGCTGGCGCTGTCGGCGGCATTGCCCGTCACCTGGTCGCCATTGCTGATCTATTTCGGCATCACGCTGATCCTGGCGCTGCTCGACTGGCCGGGCCTCGGCCGCGCAGTACGCTCCAAACTCCTGTCCCTGCGCGAGGAGGACTATGCGGCGGCGGCCCAGATGATGGGTGCCAAGCCGGCCCGCATCATCGGTCGCCATCTGCTGCCGGGCTTCATGAGCCACCTGATCGCCTCGGCCACGCTGTCGATCCCCTCGATGATCCTGGCCGAAACGGCGCTCTCCTTCCTCGGCCTCGGCCTGCGGCCGCCCATCACGTCGTGGGGCGTGCTGCTCAACGAGGCGACCGACATCAATGTCGTCGCGGTGAACTGGTGGCTGATGCTGCCGGTGGTGCCGGTGATCCTGGTGATCCTGGCCTACCAGTTCATGGGCGACGGCATGCGGGACGCGGCTGATCCCTATGCCTGAGCGCAAATCGCCGAGGCATGACGGGCGGCAGGGGCCGTAATCGGCCCCGAGAGCCACGCCGCGCAGAATAGACAAGGGATTGGGAACGGCCACGACCCAACCCTTTGATATTCCTGTCTTTCTATTAGATTTCCCGCCCTGGCGAGTGTGATTGAAAAATCACAGTCTTGCCCCATTTGGGTCTAGCGACGGCCATGGGGGCTTTCCATCTTCCTCTTGTATCTCCCCCGAACGTGGTCCCCCCAAAGCCACGTTCTAGCCTCTTCGGAGGCGCTTAGGCCGTCATCTCACTCTCCCCCGAGATGACGGCCTTTTTCTTTGCCGCGTGCTACCACGGCGCGTCATGGCGCCTTCCTCCCTCGAGATCGACGGTCTGGCCTGCCGGCGCGGCAGCCGGCGCGTGTTCGATCGCCTGTCCTTCGGACTGAGCGAGGGCGAACTGCTGGCCCTGACCGGCCGCAACGGCAGCGGCAAGACCACGCTGCTGCGCGCCCTGGCGGGCCTGGTCCGGCCCGATGCCGGCACGGTGCGGTGGCAGGGGACCGATGTGGCCGCCGATCCCGAGGCCTGGCGCAGACAACTCGTCTGGCTCGGCCATCTCGACGGGCTGAAGGGCGATCTGTCGGTGGCCGAGAACCTGCTCGTCGCGCAACGCCTGCGCGGCGGTCCGGCGGACCGTCTCGACGGGGCCCTGCTCGCCTTCGATCTCGGCGCCCTCGCCGGTCGGGCGGTGCGGACGCTGTCGGCCGGCCAGCGCCGCCGTACGGCGCTCGCGCGGATCGTCCTGTCCGCAGCCCCGCTCTGGCTGCTCGACGAGCCGTTGAACGCGCTGGATGTCCCGGCGCAGCAGGCTTTTCGCGCAGCTCTGCAAAAGCATCTCGCCGCCGGCGGCCTCGCAATCGCCGCCACCCACGCCGAACTGGGCATCGAAGGCGCCCGAACCTTGGAGCTGGGACGCGCATGAGCGGTTTCACTGCCCTGCTGGCGCGCGACTTGCGCCTGGTCTGGCGGCGGCCCGGCGATGTCGGCGTCGTGCTGGCCTTCTTCGTCGTCGCGGTCGTGCTCTTTCCCCTGGGCATCGGGCCGGAGACGAACATCTTGCAGCGCATTGCGGCCGGCGTGCTGTGGTGCGCGGCGCTGTTCGCGGCGCTGCTGTCGCTCGAACGTCTGTTCGCGGCCGACTACGAGGACGGCACGCTCGACCTCCTGTTGCTGGCGCCCTGGCCGCTTGAGTTGGCGGCGCTGGCCAAATGCACCTCTCACTGGATCGTGACCGGCCTGCCGCTCAGCCTCCTGGCGCCCGTGCTGGGCGTGGCCTTCGGGCTCGACGGCGACAGCCTGCTGGCTCTGTTCGCGACCTTGCTGATCGGCACCCCGACCCTGTCGCTGATCGGTGGGCTGGCGGCGGCGCTGACGCTCGGGGCGCGCAAATCCGGCGCGCTGCTGGCGCTGCTGGCGTTACCGCTCTGTGTCCCGACCCTCATTTTCGGCGCCGGTGCCGTCGAAACCCTGGCCGCCGGTGAGGGATTGTGGACCCATCTCGCGATCCTGGGGGCGCTGGCGCTGGTGGCGTTGGCCACGACCCCGTGGGCGATTGCCGCGGCCTTGCGGCAAGCCGGCGAATAGACAAAAGACCAGCCAAGCCAGAAACAAGGGCGGGACAAAGCCATGGCCGACCTGCATTTCCTCGCCAACCCCGCGCGCTTCCGCCGCTTCAGCCAGCGCGTTCTGCCGGGCCTCGGCTTCGCCACGGTGCTGATGCTGGCCTTTGGCCTCTACATGGCGTTCTTCGTGGCCCCGGTGGACTACCAGCAGGGCCAGACCGTGCGCATCATGTTCCTGCACGTGCCCTCCGCCTGGCTGTCGATGGGGGGCTATGCGCTGCTGGCCGGCCTCGGTGCCTCGCTGCTGGTGTGGCGCCATCCGCTGGCCGCCCTGATGGCGCGCGCGGCCGCGCCGGTGGGTGCGAGCTTCGCCGCCGTATGTCTGCTCACCGGCTCCCTGTGGGGACGGCCGATGTGGGGCACCTACTGGGTGTGGGATGCGCGGCTGACGTCGATGCTCCTGCTCTTCTTCCTCTATCTCGGCCATATCGCGCTCAGCCGCGCCTACGACGAGCCGGAGCGCGGCGATCGCTCTGCCGCCATCCTGGCGCTGATCGGCGTCATCAACCTGCCGATCATCAAGTTCTCGGTCGATTGGTGGAACACCCTGCACCAGCCGGCATCGGTGACGCGCCTCGATGCGCCCGCGATCCACAATTCGATCCTGATCCCGCTCGTCTGGATGGCGGCGTCGCTGCTCTTCCTGTTCGTCTTCCTTGTACTGCTGAGGACGGAGACGGAAATCGACCGGCGCCGCCTTGAGAATGCCGCCGTGCAGGAAGAGGAAGCAGCGGCATGAGCAATCACGCGGCCTTCATCCTCGCCTCCTATCTGGTGGCCTTCGCCATTCTGGGGGGACTGGTCATCGCCTCGTTGATCGCGCGGAACAAAGTGCGCCGCGAACTGGCGGCCCGTGGACTGGACAGGAAGAGATGACACCCAAGCGCCGCCGTCTCTGGTTGTTGATCGGATCGCTGGGCACGCTGGGCGTCGCGGCGGCGCTCGTGCTGTCGGCACTGAACGACAACCTCGTCTTCTTCTATTCGCCGACGCAGGTTGCCGAGAAGAACCCCGGGCCGGACCGTCGCTTCCGCCTGGGCGGGCTGGTCGAAGCCGGCAGCGTCCAGAAGGACGGTCAGGTCGTGCGATTCACGGTCACCGACACGAACAAGACGATCGCCGTCGTCTATCGCGGCATCCTTCCCGATCTGTTCCGCGAAGGGCAGGGCGTGATCGCCGAAGGCGCCCTCGGCAGCGATGGCGTCTTCACCGCCCGCGAGGTCCTGGCCAAGCACGACGAGAACTACATGCCGCCCGAGGTCGCGAAGGCCCTTAAGGAGGCAGGTCAATGGAAGGAAGGCAAATGAGGGCCTTCGCGACCGGCGGGCGGCAGCGCCTGCGTCTTCGCTGCGCTGCAGACGCATGATCGCGGAGCTGGGTCATTTCGCGCTGATCCTGGCGCTGGCTGTGGCGCTGGTTCAGGGGACCTTGCCCCTGATCGGCGCGTCGCGGAACGACGACCGGCTGATGGCGCTGGGTCGGACCGCGGCGCTGACCCAGGCATTCCTGGTCATCCTGGCGTTCGGCGCGCTGACGCAGGCCTATGTGACGTCCGACTTCTCCGTTGCCAACGTCGTCGCCAATTCGCATTCGGCCAAGCCGCTACTCTACAAGATCTCCGGCGTGTGGGGGAACCACGAGGGTTCGATGCTCCTGTGGGCGCTGATCCTCGCGCTGTTCGGGGCGGCGGTCGCCGTCTTCGGTGCGGGCCTGCCCGACTCCCTGCGCAGCCGCGTGCTCGCCATCCAGGCCTTGATCGGCGTCGGCTTCCTCGCGTTCCTGCTGTTCACCTCGAACCCGTTCGAGCGCGTCTTTCCCGCCCCGGCCGATGGCAACGGCCTCAATCCGCTGCTGCAGGACCCCGGCCTCGCCTTCCATCCGCCGCTGCTCTACCTGGGCTATGTCGGCTTTTCCGTCACCTACGCCTTCGCCATCGCGGCCCTCCTCGAAGGGCGCGTCGACGCAGCCTGGGCGCGCTGGGTGCGGCCGTGGACGCTTGCCGCCTGGTGTTTCCTGACGCTCGGCATCGCGTTGGGAAGCTGGTGGGCCTACTACATTCTTGGCTGGGGTGGCTTCTGGTTCTGGGATCCGGTCGAGAATGCCTCGCTGATGCCCTGGCTTGCCGGCACGGCGCTGCTGCACTCCGCCATCGTCGTGGAGAAGCGCGACGCGCTGAAGAGCTGGACGGTGCTGCTGGCGATCCTCGCCTTCTCGCTGTCGCTGCTCGGCACCTTCCTGGTGCGTTCCGGCGTGCTGACCTCGGTGCATGCCTTCGCGCAGGATCCGGCGCGCGGCCTCTACATCCTCGGCTTCCTGCTGACGGTGACGGGCGGTGGCCTCGCGCTCTACGCCTGGCGCGCGCCGCAGCTCCAGGGCGGCGGCCTGTTCCAGCCGATCAGCCGCGAAGGCGGGCTGATCCTGAACAACCTGCTGCTCTGCACCCTGACGGTCACCGTGCTGCTGGGGACGCTCTATCCGCTGTTCCTCGACCTGCTGACCGGGGACAAGGTCTCGGTCGGTCCGCCCTTCTTCAACGCGACCTTCGTGCCGATCTGCGCGCCGCTGTTCGCCGCCCTCTGCGTCGGTCCGTTCCTGGGCTGGAAGCGCGCCGAACTTTGGCCGGCCCTGATGCGCCTGCGCGTGGCCTTCGTGGTTTCCCTGGCGGCCGTGTTGATCGCCATGACGATGATCGACAGCCGCAGCACGCTCGCCGCATTGGCCTTCGGCTTCGGAGTCTGGCTGATCGTCGGCAGCCTGTGGGCGCTGGCGGATCGTCTCAAGCAGGGCACCTTGCGCACCACGCCGCGGGCGACGCTCGGGATGGTCATCGCCCATGCCTCGCTGGGCATCGTCGTGCTGGGCTCGGTCGCGACATCTGCCTGGCATACCGAGGTGATGCAGACCATGAAGCCCGGCGATCGCCTTTCCTTCGCGGGCTATGCCGTGCAGCTCGACAGGATCGACCAGGTGCAAGGGCCCAACTATGTCGCCGAGCGCGCCACGCTCAACGTCACCGTTGGCGGCAAGCCCTACACGGTGCTGCAGCCGGAGCGCCGGCTGTTCACGGTGCAGCGCCGCCAGGTCGCCGAGACGGCCATCCAGACCAATTTCCTGCGCGACTTTTACGCGACCCTGGGTGAAGGCGGTCCCAGCCAGGGCTGGGTGATCCGCCTCTATCTCAATCCGCTGGCGCCATGGATCTGGCTGGGTGCTGCCTTCATGGCGTTCGGTGGCTTCGTCTCGCTGTCGGATCGGCGACTGAGGATCGGCGCGCCACGCAGCAGCAAGACGCGCGGTCCGGCTACGCAGCCCGCCGAGTAACGATGCGTCGCGCGCTCTTCATCCTGCCGTTGTTGACCCTGGCCTTGATGGCCGGGTTCTTCGCCTGGTCGCTGACCTCGGGGCGCGATCCTGCGTCGATCGGTTCGGCCGTGGTCGGTCGGCTGGCTCCGAAGATCGACCTCGCCGCCCTGCGCGAAGGCGAGCCGGCGCTGACGGACGCGCTGCTCAAGTCCGGCAAGCCCGTGCTGGTCAATTTCTTCGCGAGCTGGTGCACGCCCTGCCTCGCCGAGCATCCCCTGTTCACGCGGCTCGCCGAGCGCGACGGCGCGACCATCATCGGCATTGCCTGGAAGAACAAGCGCGCCGATGCCCTGCAATGGCTGAAGCGGCTGGGCGATCCGTTCAAGTATGCCGGCCTCGACCTCGAAGGCCGCGCCGGCCTCGACTGGGGGCTTTCCGGCGTGCCCGAGACCTATCTCGTCGACGGCCAGGGTATCGTGCGGCTGCATTTCCGCGGCCCGATCAACGAACGCGATCTCAACGAGCGGATCCTGCCGGCATTGAAGGGCGCGAAATGAGGGTCACGCTCGCTCTTCTGTTGCTGGTGTTCGCGTTCCCGGCCTTCGCGGTCGATCCCTCGGAGGTCCTGCCCGATCCGGCGCTGGAAACCCGCGCGCGGGAAATCGGCCGATCCCTGCGCTGCGTCGTCTGCCAGAACCAGTCGATCGACGACTCGAATGCCGAAGTGGCGCGCGACATGCGGCGCGCCGTGCGCGAACGGCTGGTCGCCGGCGACAACGACGCCGCCGTGTTCGACTTCATGGTGGCGCGCTACGGCGACTACGTGCTGCTCAACCCGCCCTTCAAGGCGCGGACGCTTCTTCTCTGGCTGGGGGCCCCGCTGGTGCTGCTGATCGCCGGCGGTGCTCTCCTGATCGCGGCACGCCGGCGCAAGGCGATCGTGCCACCCCGGCCCTTGAGCGACGAGGAGCAGCGCCGTCTCGATGCGCTGCTGAAGGAGTAGCGGCGTTGCTCGAATTCCTGCTCGCCCTTCTCACCACGGCGACCGTCGGCGCGCTGCTCTGGCCGTTGCTGAAGACGCGTGTCGATCATCGCGACCGCCTGAGCGGCGAACTCGCGATCTATCGCGATCAGCTCGCCGAGCTGGAACGCGAGCGGGCGGCGGGGTTGGTGAGCAGCTCCGATGCGACGGCCGCGCGGGTCGAGATCGAACGGCGCATCCTGGCTGCCGGTGCTGCGGTCGAGAAAGTCGGCGCGGCTTCCGCCGGTCCGGCGCTGCACAGGTATCTCCCGCCGGCTCTCTCGCTGCTGGTGCCGCTGCTGGCGTTGGGTGTCTATCTGCAGATGGGCCGGCCGGGTCTGCCGTCCGCACCCTTCGACCGCAGTCAGATCGCCAGCCAGGACTCCGGCCGTCCGCTCGACGTCGCGCGCCTGCTGGCCGACGCACGGGCAAAGCTCGCGCAGGATCCCGACGATGCCGAGGCGCTGGCGGCGCTGGGCGAGGGGCTGACCCTCGAAGCCGACGGCACCGTCACCCAGCCTGCGGTTCAGGCTTTCACCAAGGCGCTGCAGAAACTGCCCGACGATCCTCGGGCTCAATACTATCTCGGCCTGCACGAGGCCCAGAGCGGCGACAGCCGCGCCGCGATCGCCCGCTGGCGGAAGCTCGAAGCCAACAGCCCGCCCGATGCGCCCTGGCTCGGCCTGCTGCGCGCCGAGATCGCCAGGGTCGCCAAGGTTGCCGGCATCGAGGTTCCCGCGCCGCCGTCGGCCATGCCGCAGCCCAACCGTGAACAGCAGGAGGCAATGGCCGCCCTCGCGCCCGCCGAACGCGAACAGGCGATCCGTTCCATGGTCGAGGGGCTGGCCGCACGCCTCGAACAAAATCCGCAGGACCGCGCCGGCTGGTTGCGGCTGGCCAATGCCTGGAAGGTGTTGGGCGACAATCCTCGCGCCGCTGCCGCCTATCGCCAGGCCGACACGCTGGGGCCGGTCGACGCGCGCATCCTGGCCGACTGGGCCGAAGCGCATGTGCGACAGATCACGCCGGGCGCGCCGCCCTCTGCCGACGCGGTGCAAGTGCTGGAGCGGCTGGAGAAGGTCGAACCGCGCAACGCCTTGGCTCTTTTCTACCTCGGGGCGGCGGCCTTTGCGGCAGGCGACAAACCGGCGGCGGCGCGCCGCTGGAAGACCTTGCTGGCCCTGCTGCCGGCAGATGCGCCGATCCGCCCGATGCTCGAAGAGCGGATCAAGGAAGCCGACAAGAAGTAGAGGCCGGCCTGTCCGGAAAGCCAGGCGCGTCGTGACCGGCGAGAATCAGAAGAGATTCCGCTTCATTGGATCATCGGCTCGCTGGCGCGCATCGTTGCCGAAGCACATGCCGAGCCGATCTCGCGAACCCTCGGCATTCTTGCCACCGCGGATCGGCCTATGCGCCTCTTCACCGATCCGGAAAAGGGCCGTCGCTGGATTGGCAGCCTGCCGGCACAGGCCTTCGGAATCGCCGCGAGACCGGGAAAATTCGCCAGACCGGCGCCGATGCCGCAACATGCGACGGCGCCACTCATGGATGTTGTCGCCCGCTGTCCGATATTACCGACCGCGTTGAGGCAGCAGTGAAGCACCGTTTGCTGTAAAAGGCTTCGTCGACATGTCCGATGCGGGTTCCCGTTCAGGGACGGCGTCGCGTCCGCGACCGCTGTCGCTGACGGGGTTGCTGCGTTCCTTTCCGATGCTGGTCCGCCGCGGGCTGGGCACCATCGGTGTCGCCTGGGCGACGGGTGCGGCGCTACTCTTCCTTGTCTGCTGCCTCGCCTCCTTCCTCTATCTCTGGCTTGCGCTGCACCAGAACGAGACGGTGGCGGCACGTCGCAAGTCGGCCGAAGTGCTCGAACTCGTTCATGTGGGCGGCGAGCTCGTTTACGCCGTGCAGGCCTATACCGACGGCGGCCGTCATTCCGTGCATGCCCTGCCGGCGCTGCGCGGTGCCTGGCGGGGCTTCGACGCGCAGCTCAACCACAAATGCCTTCTGCCCGGCGGCGCGGTCTGCTCGGACGCCTGGCTACTGCGCGAAGTGCTGGCGCCGATCCTGGCCGAAGACCCTCCGCTGTTCGGCCACGACGAAATGCACCGGGTCCTTGTGGCCCACGCCGAGCTCAACCGGGCCGGCACCGTGGTCGCAACGGAGCTCGAAGCCGTCATCGACCGCGTGATCGAACGTTATCAGACGGCCCTGGCCGTGCTGGCGCTCAGTACGCTCGGCTTCATCGCATCGGGTGTGGTGCTGCTGCTGCTGGTCGGACGCGCCGCGCTGGAGCGCCATGCGCTCTACACCCAGGCGCGGGAGGCCGAGGCGCTCCTCTCGGAAACGATCGAGGCGATGCCCGCCGGTCTCACCGTGTACGACAGCGAGGAGCGGCTGACGCTTTTCAACGCCGCCGCCCGCGAGATCAGTCCAGTGCTGGCCGCGCCCGACGCCATCGGCCTGACTTATGTCGAGCTGGCCGCGCGTTCTGCCGCAATGCGCGGCGGAGATTCCGAACAGCAACGCGAGAGGGCGCAGGTCTGGCTGCAGCGCTTTCGTGCCAAGGGCCCGCAGCAGACGCAGCGGATACCCAATGGGCGTTGGTACGAATGGTCGGAGAAGAAGACGGCTTCCGGCCGTACCGTCGGCCTGCGCATCGACGTCACGCATATCAAGACGCTGCAGCTGCAAAGCGACAAGGCTCGCCGGGAGTATCAGCGCCTGGTCGAGTCGCTGGCCGATGTGGTCTTCGAAGTCGATGTCGCGAGTGGCGCGCTGACCTTCGTGAGTACCGCCGCCGCCGACCTGTTCGGTCTGCCGGCCGCCGAGATGGTGGGTACGGCGCTGCTCGACCATGTCCATGTCAAGGATCGCGAGCTGCTGCGCGACGCCGTACGCCGCGAGCTGCACAGCGGCGAGGGCGAGGTGCACCAGATAGGCTTCCGCGTCCTGCAGGCGAGCGCCGAGGGGGCGAATGTGGTGCGCCATGTCGAGGCCCGCTATCGCCGGCTCGTGCGGGACGACGGCAAGGCGATCGTCAGTGGCGTCGTTCGCGACGTCGACGGCGAGGTGCGGCTGGCGCAACGGCTGGAGCAGGAGCGCGCCCGCCTGCGCTCGATCATCGATTCGAGTGCAGCGCTGGTCGTGCTGACCGACCGCAACCTCGACATGCTGATGGTGAACCACGAGTTCTCGGTTTTCAGCGGGCTTTCGTCCGAGCAGGCCGTCGGCCGCTCGCTGCATACGGTCTTCGCGCGACCGATCGATCCCTTCATCCTGGCGGGCTGGCTCGATCGGCCCTGGACCGAGAAGGCGCTGACGGCCGCGCGCGGCACGCTCACGGTAGCCGATGCCGAGGGTCGCGAACGCGTGGTCGAAGTCACCGCCAGGCCGGTGCTGAACGCCGAAGGCATGGTCCGTCAGATCGTCTTCGTGGGCGTCGACGATACGGTGCGCCGCGAGACCGAGCGTGCCTTGTTCGATGCCGAGCGCTTGAAGAGCGTCGGTACCATCGCCGCCACGGTGATCCACGAGGTCAATCAGCCGCTGCAGGTGATTACGCTGGCCGCCGAATCCGCGCTGGAAGATCTGGAGGCTGCAACGCTTGCCCGCGGGTCGGTCGAGCCGGCGCCCGTGGCGGCCAAGTTCGAGCGTATCCTGAAGCAGGTGGATCGCATGGTGCGCATCACCAGCGAGCTGCGGGCCTTCTCGCGGGCTACGGCTGCCGAGAAGCCTTCGGCGTTCGACGTGCGGGGGGGCTCTGGCCGGTGCCGTCGATCTCACGGCGGCACCCGCACGCCACGCCGGCATCGCGCTCACTCTGGACCAGGCGGACGATCTGCCACCGGTTCTGGGTCATGTCGGCCGGCTGGAGCAGGTGATGATCAACCTGATCAACAATGCCCGCGACGCTCTCGTCGAGAGCGACCCCGAAGGGCTGCGTCGCGACATGGCGATCGCCGTTGCCGGACGCGCCGTGTCGACGCCGAGAGGCAACGCCGTACGCATAACCGTCGACGACAACGGCCCCGGCATCGCCGCCGACGTCCTGCCGCGCCTGTTCGAGATGTTCGTCACGACCAAGCCGCGCGCCAAGGGCACCGGCCTCGGCCTCGCCGTCTGCCAGCGCATCGTCGAGGAAATGGGCGGCTCCATCGTCGCTGCGAACAAGCCGGAAGGCGGAGCCAGGTTCACGGTGATGCTGCCGGAGGCGGCCCCTGGCTCGACGGAGGCCGTCGCGCAACCCGTCTAGTCCTCGTCCTGCTGATTACCTCCCAGGAAATCGCCGGCGGCCCGGTCTCGCGCTTATCTCCTTCCCGGACAAACCATCCCAAGGAGCAAGCCATGTCGAACATCCCTTCGTTGCCCGACGCTGTCGTCGAGACCTATGTCGCGGCCTGGAACGAGACCGATGCCGGTCGTCGCGGTGCGGCCGTTGCCAAGTCCTTCGCCGAGAAGGCGACCTATCGCGACCCAGTGATGGCGGGCGACGGTCCCGCCGGGATCGATGCCATGCTGGCGGGCGTTCAGGCGAAGTTTCCGGGCTTCGTGCTGAAGCGGACGTCCGCGATCGACCACCACAACGGCGCGCTGCGCTTCACCTGGTCGCTGGGACCGGCGGCGGGGCCGTCGGTCGTCGAGGGTGTCGACTTCTGCACGCTGGCGCCGGATGGTCGGTTCGCCTCGGTGGTCGGGTTCATCGACAAGATGCCGGGCTGATTGCCTGAACTGCAGAAAGCGCGGTCTCGATGGAGACCGCGCTTTCCTTCTCTTTGATCGGCTCGGCCGCCGGCTATGCCGCCTTCGCGAGGTTCACCGGCTCGTTGCGGATCAGGTAATCGAACGCCGACAGCGCGGCCTTCGCGCCTTCGCCCATGGCGATGATGATCTGCTTGTAGGGCACGGTCGTCGCATCGCCGGCGGCGAAGACGCCGGTGGCGGAGGTGGCGCCGCGGGCGTCGACCTCGATCTCGCCGCGCGGGCTGAGTGCGATCGAGCCCTTCAGCCACTCGGTGTTGGGCACCAGGCCGATCTGGACGAAGATGCCGTCCAGCTCGACCTGTTTCGTCTCGCTGCTCTGGCGGTCCTTGTAGGAGAGGCCCGTCACCTTGGCGCCATCGCCATGCACTTCCGTCGTCTGGGCGGAGACGAGGGTCGTGACGTTGGGCAGCGAAGCGAGCTTGGCCTGCAGCACGGCATCGGCCCGAAGCTGGCTGTCGAACTCGATCAGGGTGACGTGCGCCACGATGCCGGCGAGGTCGATGGCCGCCTCGACGCCGGAGTTGCCGCCGCCGATCACCGCCACCCGCTTGCCCTTGAACAGCGGGCCGTCGCAGTGTGGGCAGTAGGCCACGCCCTTGTTGCGATACTCGGCCTCGCCCGGAACGTTCATCTGCCTCCAGCGTGCGCCGGGGGAGAGAACCACGGTACGTGCCTTGAGGCTGGCGCCGTTCTGGAGCTGGACCTCGGCAAGGCCGCCAGGCTGCGGGGCCGGGATCAGCTTCGTGGCGGTCTGCAGGTCCATCACGTCGACCTCGTAGTCTTTCACATGGCTTTCCAGTGCCGCGGCCATCTTCGGCCCCTCGGTGTGGGAAACGGAGATAAAGTTCTCGATGCCCATCGTGTCCAGTACCTGGCCGCCGAAGCGCTCGGAGGCGACGCCGGTGCGGATGCCCTTGCGGGCGGTATAGATCGCCGCTGCGGCGCCCGCCGGGCCGCCGCCGATGACAAGCACGTCGAAGGCCGCCTTGGCCGCGATCTCCTCGGCCGCGCGTTCGCTGGCGCCGGTATCGAGCTTGGCCAGAATCTGCTCCAGGCTCATACGGCCCTGCGCGAAGGGTTCGCCGTTCAGGAACACCGAGGGCACGGCCATCACGCCGCGCTTCTCGACCTCGTCCTGGAACAGGGCGCCGTCGATCGCGGTATGGCGGATCTTGGGATTGAGCACGCTCATCAGGTTCAGCGCCTGCACCACGTCGGGGCAGTTCTGGCAGGACAGCGAGAAATAGGTCTCGAATGTCCGCTCGCCGTCCAGTCCCTGGATGCGGGCGATCGTCTCCTGCGTCTCCTTGCTGGGATGGCCGCCGACCTGCAGCAGCGCCAGGACCAGGGACGTGAACTCGTGGCCCATCGGCAGGCCGGCGAAGCGCACGGAGACGCCTGTGCCGACGCGCACGATGGCGAAGGAGGGCCGGCGCGCATCGTCGTCGCGGCGTACATAGGCCACCTTGTCGGAGAGCGTGGCGATCTCTTCCAGCAGCTCCTGCAGCTCACGCGACTTCGCGTCGTCGCCGAGAGACGCCACCAGCTCCACCGGCCGCGTCAGGCGTTCGAGATATCCCTGCAACTGCGTCTTGAGGTTGGCGTCCAACATTGAAGTTACTCCGGAAAAATTCTAGTCACGTTCCTCTCCCCCGCCATCGGGGGAGAGGTTGGGTGAGAGGCCGTCGTTAGATCTTGCCGACGAGGTCGAGGCTCGGGGCCAGGGTCTTCTCGCCTTCCTTCCAGGCGGCGGGGCAGACTTCGCCCGGATGGGCGGCGACGTACTGGGCGGCCTTGATCTTGCGCAGCAGCTCCTTGGCGTCGCGGCCGATACCGCCGGCGGTGATCTCGACGATCTGGATCTTGCCGTCGGGGTCGACGACGAAGGTGCCGCGGTCCGCGAGGCCCGCTTCCTCGATCATCACGCCGAAGTTGCGGGTGATCGTGCCGGTCGGGTCACCTACCATCACATAGTCGATCTTCTTGATGGCGGCCGAGGTGTCGTGCCACGCCTTGTGGC
>WBZX01000135.1_pt1 | contig 68125 bp, 74 predicted proteins | sample 5204211 | NCBI WGS metagenome assembly WBZX01 (sample SAMN12344362, study PRJNA552823) | activated sludge metagenome | biome: Activated sludge suspended growth; feature: Nitrification reactor; material: Wastewater; isolation source: activated sludge from nitrification reactor of wastewater...
CCAGGACAGACCTACACTTATCCACCGCCGGCCCTCTGAAGGCCGGCCCCCACCCCTGGCTCAATATTCGGTCGGCACGGTGGCTCAGATTTGGATCGGCGCCGACATGTTGAAACCCAGCTCGACAGTGGCAGAGGCCACTTCAATCTGTTTCACCAGCTTTTGCTCGTAGGCGTCCACCGCGTCCAGGCGGTAAACCATGTTGTGTTTGTCCACGTGAGTGGCCGAGTAGCGCAATGTGCACAGCGGGTGCATTCGCGCCATGGCCTTCTTGCCCCGGCCGTCGATGCCGCCGTCCACGCTCTGCGGCTCGTCCACGATCACGATGGGCCGCGTGGCGCGCACCAGGTCAATGGGTTTCTCACCGCCGGTCTTTTCGCTGGCGCGATACATCACGTTCTTGCTCTTCTCGCGGCGCAGGGCTTCGTTGGCCTCTTCTGCCGCAGCATCTTGCTCGTCACCAAACTTGTTGATGGCGCCCACAGTGATCACCATGATCTGCACGTTGGGGCTGGTGGCGAAGTTGCGCACCTGTCCTAGCTTGGAAGAATCGTATTGGAAGAACTCGTAGCCCTTGGCGCTGGGGTACAGGGCCTCGAAGTGCTCGCGGGTGATCTGCAGCGTCTTGTTCACGCCTTCCTTGATGGCCACCGACGGCACCACGATCACGAACTTTGTGAAGCCGTAGCTGCGGTTCAGCTCGAACACGGTCTTTAGGTAAACATAGGTCTTGCCGGTGCCGGTCTCCATTTCCACCGTGAAGTCGGGCGAGAGCTTGGTGGTGGGCGGCAGGCCATTGCGCAGCTGCACCGCGCGCAGGTTGTCTTCAATCTCGTTGTCCAGCAACGTCAAGCGGTTGCCGATGCCACCTTGTTCGGTGGCCAGCATGCCTTCCAATGCGCTTTGAGATGCAGCGGCATCGTCATAGGTGCGCGCAGCGCGCACCGTCACGGTGAACTCGGTGCGGCAAATCTCTTGGCCATGAAACAGATCCGCAACGGCTTTGATGGCGGCCGACTGGTAGGACAGGTCGGCTTCGAAGTGGAGCTTCATCGCTTCGCTCCGGTCACAGGCTGCGCACTTTGGCGATGCCGTGTTGTTCGAGGATGGCTGCCAGGTTGGTCTTGGCCACGTCATTCTCAAAGGCACCGTCTCGGAACACACAGGTGACCTCACCAGCGGTCTGCTGTTCGCGATGCCATGCCACGATGCCCAGCGCCAGCTGCTCGGCATCGGTCACGGTGATCTGCTGCGCTAGGCAGGCCAGCAGCACGCCACCGCCAATACTTTGCACTGCCTTGCCGGCGATGGTCTTCGTCTCGATGGGGACGCACAAGTCCAAGCCCAATTTCAGCAGCAGCTCATACAAGACGTCGTTGTCGCTTCGGCCAGCCACTATGTGCTCAAGGTGATCAAACAAGGACTTGGCGAGATCGTCACGCTTGGGGGACCAGGCGGTAATGTTTGAGGTGTCCAGTCTGAAAGTCCGAAATCCAAAATCGCCGGAAATCATCGGATCGGCGTCTTTGTGTCTCTGTCCCGCACCTTTGATCCTCGCGCGAGTGACATCAGCGATCGTTGACCAGCCAACGGACTCAGCACCAGCCAAAGGCTCAGGCAGTTGCACGAGAATGCAGCGGCGCGTTCCGCCGTCTTCCGCGTTCTGTGCGAAGACGGCGTCCATTGTGGTTCCTGTGCCGGCGAAGAAGTCCACGACAAGGTCAGCGCAATCTGGCGACGTCGCCAACTGCAGAATACGCCGCATAAGCCGGGTGGGCTTGGGTGTGTCGAAGACCACATCTGAGTTCGGAAAATTGACCGCAGCTATCAGCTCTTTCTTGCCTTCTTGCGTGTGACCGACCTCCTGGTAGGTCCATAGCGTTTGCGGGACTCGACCATCCTTCACTTCGGTCAGAAAGCGTTTAATCGCTGGTACGTTCGATCCATCTGCTCCCCACCAGATCCGGTTGTCTGCGTTCAGCTCGTCGAACTTCGGCTTCGAAACACGCCAGTACGTGCCTGGAGGTGGACCAGCCAGTTGCCGACCTGACGGACATGTGATCGGATAGGTACCCTCACCATAGTAGTTGCGTGCGGACAAGTCTCCAGCCTTCCATGGTCCGCGCGGATCGTTGTCTTGGTTCGAGTACCTCGCCTCCATCTCCTCTGTGCGCGGCAATAGTCGCGGCGTCCAGGTATCAGCATTCTTGGCGTAGACAACTATGTAGTCGTGGTCTTCGGAGAAATGGCGAGCAGAGTTCTTTGGCGAATAGACCTTCTGCCAGATCACCGTCGCAACGAAGTTCTCCTCACCAAACACCTCATTCATGGCCGCACGAAGGTTGTGAATTTCGTGATCGGCGATGCTGACGAAGATGGTTCCATCGTCCCGTAGCAGGCTGTGCGCCAGCTTCAAACGCGGGTAGATCATGTTTAGCCAGTCGGTGTGAAAACGGCCGCTGGCGTCGGTGTTGCTACTGATCTTCCGACCGCCCTCGGTTTGCCCGGTCAGCTCCATGTAGTTTTGGATGCTGTCGTGGAAGTTGTCGGGGTAAACGAAGTCCTTGCCGGTGTTGTAGGGAGGGTCGATGTAGATCAACTTGACCTTGCCGGCGTAGCTCTTCTGCAAGAGCTTCAGCACCTCCAAGTTGTCGCCCTCGATCATCAGGTTCTGTGTGGTATCCCAATCCACGCTGTCCTCTGGGCAAGGCCGCAGCGTGCCGGTGCTGGGGGTCAGCGCCAGCTGGCGCGCGGCGCGCTTGCCATGCCAGTTCAGGCCGTACTTCTCGTCGGCATCGGTCACGGTGGCGTCGCCCACCAGGGCCTTCAGCACGTCCAAGTTGATGGCGGGGCCCTTGAGGCCTTCAGTTACCAGCTCTGGGAAGAGCTTGCGCAACTGCGCCAGGTTGCCGGCCGCTAGGTCAGCGCTTTGACTTTCAGGCGCGCCGGGTTCAATCTCTTTAATGGGCATAAGGTATCTCAGGTCGACGTGTTCTTAGGTTCTTGGTCAGGCGCCCGTGAGCAGCCAGCGGAAGCGGTCGGCGATCAGCTGCTTGCGCGCTTCGATGAAATCTTCGTAACGGTCCATTGTCCAGAGGCTACGGTCGGTGGGGATCATGTGCAGGTCGAAATAGTCGGCCGACTTTCCGTTGAACCAGGCTTCCGGCGCGGTGTCGCTCTTGCCTCCACCGCCGTTTTCAGCGCGGGTCAGCAACATGCAGTTGGCCAACTGGTTGCGCTCATCGTCGCGGTATCTCATGATGGGGCGACCGGTCTCGGGGCTCACCTCCTTGATGGCCTTCAGTCTGCTCACCGGAAACACGTGGTCTACCTGCGGCATGTTGTTGTCGTAGGCCGGCACGTGGGTGAAGGCGGGGTACCAGAGGTTGAGGATGAGGTGCAGTGTCTTACTCCCGTAGCCCATGCCAAAGAATCTTTCACGGGTCATCTCCAGGCTGCGGCCTTGTGAGCGGATCACGTGGAAGCCCTCGTCAGCGTCGAAACGCTCAAGCTCTTTGAAGCGTTTTACCAGGGCATCAAGCAGCCGGTCGGACTGGCCGCCGAAGGCACCGGCCAGCAGCGTGCGCACCAGGAAGTTCTCCACCTGGGTCGCCGCGGCCCAGGCCTTCGGATAGTGGTGCTGCACATAGATCAAGGGAATCAAGGCCAGGTACGAGGGCAAAGCCTTATCGCATTGGATATAGGTCTTGCTGCGCATGAAGTCGACGACGGCGCGAATGGAGTTGGACAGTGCCTCCCAGCGTTCCTCGATCGATTCGCGCACACCCGGCTTACGGAACTTCGACACCTCGTACTGCGCGCCTTGGTCCAGCAGCACAAGGCATGTCTTCAGAACGAAGTCGCGATCGAATGCGAAGCCATGTCGGTTGAGATCTTCCAGCAGACTTTCCATCTGGTTGTCCGCCACGTCCCAGGTTGCGTTCAACAGCGAGAACAGCAGGTCAGATTTTTCAAGCTTGGTGCCGCCGGAGTTGGCCCTGATGAAGACTTCGACCACGTCGTCTTCGGTGTACAGGTCGGGGTTGTCGATGCTGTCGAGCTCTTGGTAGGTGATCGACTCGTCCATCTTGAACGTCCGATCGATCAGTTCCAGGTTCGCGTCGATTCGGTCCACTTCATCGTCCGTCAAGGCGCGACCCGCTATGGCCTCAATGTCCTTGATCAGCTCGCGTTTGCGGCGACTGGTGAAGACCAGGTTCTTGAACCTAACCCACGGAAACACCCCTTCCGCTGCGCTGCGGAAATCGAAGTGGTACTTGATATCGTCGGGCAGGGTGGCCACGCCACTGAGGGCGTTGAAATAGAGCTCCCGGCCGCCGAAGCTGCCGCACAGGCCGATGTAAAGGCTTTGCAGGCGCTGCTGGCCATCCAGTACGAGGCACTTGCGCTTGTTGTCCTCCGGCACGTAGAAGGTGCTGAGCTTGAGCGTGCTTGACCAGTTGTCGATGAACTTACGCCGCCGGATGCCACTCGTGGTTTTCCACACCAGCAGCGTGCTGATGGGGTACTCACGCAGGATGGAATCGAACAGGCGGCAAATCTGCAGCTCACCCCAAACGAAGGGGCGCTGAATGTTGGGGAGCCAAAAGCCGCCGTCTTCGTCGGTGTTGTTGAGGTATCCGACGATCTTGCGGATGGTTTCTTTTTGGTTTTTCATCACAATCTCCCTGGGTTCAAAGTTGTCTGCAGGGCTTCGATGCCCCCCAGCAGTTGCTTGATTTCAAGATTCAATGCGACCTGCCGGGCCAACTGGCGCTCATTCTGAGCACGGCCACGCAGCTCGGTCAGCCTTGATTTCATCTGGCGACATCGCTGCAACGCCTGGTGCCGTTCGACGGCCTGCTCGCGGGTCAAGCTGCGATCAAAGGCGCCGGTTTCGCGGGCGATGTCCAGTGCGTCCACTGTGTCGAGCCAACCTTGGTAGAGCGCGCGCAGGTCGGCTTGAGGCTGGCACGCCAACGCCAGTGCGGCAATGAAGGTATCCATTGGCACGCCGGCTGGTTCATTCAATGGCAGCATCACCGACAGCAACTCGCCATCCAGCACAGTCTTGTCGGCCTCGTTTTGGGAGGTGCGCAGGTGTGCCAGCGAAATGCTCATGCCATCATCAGCGGCGATGGTGATCAGCAAAACCGGATACGGCACTGCGCGGTGCACCAGTTCAATGAGTCGCCCTATCTTCGCGCCAGCCTTCAAGGTGAGGCTCAGCACTGCCAGTTCAACGTACTGTCGCTGCTCGTCCTCATAGGCCGGAACGCCAATGAGGTGGGGCTTCAAAGCGGCCAGCCAGACGATTTCTTCCACGCCGTCTTGAATCAAGCGTTTGTCCGCCGCTGTGGCCGAGCTGTGTTCAGCCAGCAGTTTCTTGGGAACGCGCTGGCGGATGTGCGTAGGGTGAGGCAGGCCCAGCGCCTCAAACAGGTCGTCTTTGGTCATGCTGGAGCTGTGGTCTGCGCAGTGCCAGGCAGCACCACCATGTAGGCCAGCACCTCGAAGTCGTTCATGCCGGCAAACTCGCCCTTCATGGCGTGGGTGCCGCCGGGTGAGAACAGGCTGGCCACGGCGCGCTCTTCATTCTTACCTACCACCGAGGCCACCCCCGCAGCCAGCAGCTCTTGCGCCTGGCGCATGTCGTCGCCTTGGCGCGTGGCTTTGGCGTGGCGCGCCACCGCGCCAGCATCGGGCAGGTCGCGTCCCATGGCCACGCGCTTCAGGCGGTCCAGGGCGTGTTTGGCCTGGGTGTAGGGCAGCAGCACCGTGCCGTGCTCGCCCACATGCACCAGGTAGACAGGCGCCAATGGGTAGCCAGGGTCGGCGGCCTTGGCCGCGGCAGCACCCTCAGCGCGCAGGCAGAACAGGATGCCCGGCGGCACGTCAGCATCGTGGCTGGTGGTGACGGCACAGGCGCCAAGCGGCATCGCCTCCAGCTTGCCGGGGTGGGCCTTCAGGTAACGGGCCAGGTCGATGCGGAAATCAGTGAGCGTGAGGTCGGTGATGGAAACGCCGCTGGAGAGGTCTTCCAGGTCGATCACCGCGTCTTGCAGTTTCAGCAGCTGCTTGCGCCGGTACTCCAGGTCGTTCATCGGGTCACCGGACTGCTGCTCGATGATGTTCTCTTCACCGGTGGCCGACACGTCCAGCAGCACCATGCGCCCGCTGACCCGCTGCTCCAGCTTGATGTACTCCTCCAACTCCATGTTGGGCCAGAAGTTCGCCAACTGGATGCTGGCGTTGGGCGAGCCAATGCGGTCGATGCGGCCGAAGCGCTGGATGATGCGCACCGGGTTCCAGTGGATGTCGTAGTTGACCAGGCAGTCGCAGTCCTGCAGGTTCTGTCCTTCGCTGATGCAGTCGGTGGCAATCAACAGGTCCAGTTCACCTTCGGCCGCCAGGCTGGCTGGCCGCTCTTTGGAGCGGGGCGAGAAGGTGGTGAGGATGGTGGACAGGTCCTTGCGCAGCGCGGGCAGGGTGGAGCGGTTGCGGCCCGAGCCGGTGACCAGCGCCGATTCGACCTTGAGCTGGGTCTTGGCCCATTCGGCCAGGTGCTCGTACAGGTATTCGGCGGTGTCGGCAAACGCGGTGAACACAATCGCCTTGCGGTTGCCGGCGTTGATGGGGTTGCGCACCTTCTCGGCGATCAGGTCGCGCAGCTTGCCCAGCTTGTCGTCGCGGGCGGCATTCACCTGCAGCGCCGCTGCGTTGAGCGTGGCCAGCCGGTTGCGGTCTTCGGTCAGATCTTGCCGCCAGCGCGCCAGGTCCAGGTCACTCAGCAGCACCTTGATCTTGCGGCCCACCAGCAGGGGCTCAAAGGCAGGGTCGTCAATGTCAACGTCGGCAATGTCGATCTCTTCGAATTCGTCTTCGACGCCTGCGCTGCCGGCCTTGTACGAGGCCAGGCGCGCCAGTGTGGCGTCCACGTCTTTCAGCTGTCGCCCCACGGTGAGGCCGAAAGACCAGACCGAGCTTTCCATGCGCTTGAGCAGGTTCACCCGCATCAGGTGGATCAGGCTCTCTTCGCGGTCAACCTGGCGGAAGATGCTTTCGCCGCCACGGATGGCGGTGCTGTACTTCTCGTCATAGGCCGCGAGCTTGCCTTCCTTCACGTAGCGCAGCGGCGCGTAGCTGGCCAGGTTCAGCCGGCGAATCTCGTGGTTGATCTCTTTGATGGATTGGAATTCGCCCGCCTTGTCGACATCAGCCTTGATGTTGATGGGTGGCAGGCGGCTGGGGAAGCGGCCGGTTTCGGCCGTGCCGTAATACTTCTCGATGTGCCGGCGCGAACGCGCGATGGTCAGGTGGTCCAGCAGACTGAAGTAGTCAAAGCCCAGCATTTCGACCAGCAGTTGCGGCGTCTTTTCTTCCTCGGGCAGCTCCAGCCAGCGGTTGAAGGCCTTCTGCGCGCGCCGGGTGGTGCTGTCGATGCTGGCAATGCCGTGGTCGAACAAGGCGGTGTCGTCGCCCTCGGTGACGAAGGCGATCTGGTTCTTCAGGTCGGCCAGCCGGTTGTTGACGGGCGTGGCCGAGAGCATCAGCACGCGGGTCTTGACGCCCTCGCGGATGATCTTGCGCATCAGCCGGTCGTAGCGGGTCTCGGCCCCTTGCTTGGGCGCCTTCTTGTTGCGGAAGTTGTGCGATTCGTCGATCACCACCAGGTCGTAGTTGCCCCAGTTGATGTGGGTCAGGTCGATGTCGCCCGAGAGGCCGCCGTCGCGTGACAGATCGGTGTGGTTCAGTACGTCGTAGTTGAAGCGGTCAGACGCGAGGATGTTGCGCTGGTCGTTGGCCTGGTAGAGCGTCCAGTTCTCGCGCAGGCGCTTGGGGCACAGCACCAGCACACGGTCATTGCGCAGCTCGTGGTACTTGATGACGGCCAGGGCTTCGAAGGTCTTACCCAAGCCCACGCTGTCGGCAATGATGCAGCCGCCGAAGCGCTCCAGCTTGTCGATGGCGCCCACCACGCCGTCGCGCTGGAACTTGTAGAGCTTCTTCCAGACCACGGTGTTGCGGATGCCGGTGGCGGCCTTGACGATGCGGTCCTCGTCCATGTCCTGGCTGTCGGCCTGGAACAGGTGGTACAGCATGGCCGCGTAGATGCTCATGGGGTCGCGCGGCTTGGCCAGGTCGTCCAACTGGGCCAGGAGGTTGGCGCTGCCCTCTGGCGTGGACCCTAAGGCTGTCCACTGTGCATCGAACCACTGCGACAGCATCTGCCCCTCGGCGGGGGATTCAGACGCCTGGATGAAGCTGAGCGGGTTGCCAGGCGTCAGGCCCAGGCCATCAGTGGTCAGGGCGAATGCGCCATGCACGGCCTGTAGGGTGGCACCGTCGGGGCCACGCGCCACGGCGAGGCCTTGAGGGATGGCGCTCTTGGCAGACCGTATGTCGGCCATGCCACGCAGCCACTCGGAGAATTCTTTGGCCAGGCGCGGGGCCTGCAGGCGGTTGCGGGCAGGGCGGTCTGAATCACTGCCGAGAAGTCCGAGCGCTTGGGCGTCAGATGGAATGATGAGGCGCACATTGGCCAGGCTGGCGACTTTGTCGCGCACGGCCTCGAACGCAAATAGCGATGCGGCGGGCGTCAGCAAATCCAGGTGATCGCCTGGCACCAAGAGCGGCCGGAGCAGATCAATCACGCGGTCGTTGCCAGCGTTTGAAATCAACTTCATGCAAGTACTCTCCCTGCAACCAACTTTAGCCTTGCCATCAGGCCAATGCCGCGCTTGAACTGCTTTTGTGCGATTCCTGGAGAGCCATTGCGTGAATGTTGATGCTGGACAAAAATACAGCATGGCAAATCTGACCCCAAAACAGCAGCGTTTTGTCGATGAGTACCTTGTCGATCTGAACGGTTCAGCGGCGGCTATTCGGGCGGGATACGGTGAGGCCGGCTCCCGTGTGGCCGCGCATCGGCTGCTAACCAACGCTAACGTTAGAGCCTCGATAGAAGCCAAGCAGGCCCTGGACAGCCAAGCCCTTCAAATCGAGCGTCAGGACGCTATCAAGGGCCTCCTGGAGGCCGTGGAGCAGGCGCGGGTGCTGGGGGACCCTGGGGCCATGATTTCGGGCTGGACGGCCATAGGCCGGATGCTGGGGTTCTTTGCGTCAGACCGCGTGAGTGTCGTGGTGGCCTCGGCAGCAGTTGGGGCCGAGGTTGCGAGGCTCGAAGAGCTCTCCGATGCTGAATTGTCGAAGCTGGCTGGACTTGGGGCCATGTAGGGCCACACGCTCTGGGTCGGTTCTCGGCTTGGTGGAGGGCATGGAGGGTCAAGACAAGACTTTTCGAGCAGATGTTGGCCCTTTGAAAAGTCTTGTTCGGCCCTTCCACCACCCTCCACGTGGCCAGAGTCACACGGTCCGCTTCCGGCCAATGCCAATGAGGTAATTGCCGTCGTTGCGTTTGGCACGGTGGAAACGCGATGCGATGTCGCGACCGAAGTTGCCGTTCGACATCGGCTTGTAGCCGTTGGACTCCGCCCACATGCGGTAGCTCTGATAGGCATCCCCAGCGCGCCACTCATGGCGGGACGAGATCTCCGCGCAGTCCGCGATCCACTGGCCAATCAGGTCCATCTCGTCACGGTAGGCACCGACGGCGTCATTCACCACCTGCGGCGTGGACAGGCCGCGCCGCTGCCAAGCCAGGCAACCCTTGATCGCCCAGTTCAGGATTCCGGGCAGTTCCGCACGGAGCTTGTCCATCAGTTTCGGGTCGCACCTGGCCTGCGGGATGCTGACCTCGAACGGCACCAGGCGAATGCGGCGCCAGATGCCGTCGTCTCGGCCCTGGATCACGGGCTTGTGGTTGCCGCAAATGAACAGCTTGAACTTGGGCATGAAGTCGAAGTGTTCCTGGTAGAGGAAGCGTGCGCTGACGCTCTCGCCGCCGGTGAACTGCTTGACTAGCGCCTCGGCAAGTTGGGAGCCTTGCTCGATCTCATTCGCCACGGCGACACGCACGCTGTGTAGGCGTGCCAGGTCATTGCTGGCGCCTCCGGCGCGGCGAACCATCAAGGTCTCAGTAGGCAGGCGACGCGACAACTGGGGGCCCAGCAACTCTGTTATCACGTTTGCGAACGTGCTCTTCCCGTTGCGCCCGCTGCCGTAGAGGAAGAAAAGGCACTGCTCCGAGGTATCGCCGCTCAACGCATAGCCCACAACTTGCTGCAGGTAGGCTGCCAGCTTGCGGTCACCGCCCGTGACGTCGTTGATGAAGCCGTCGAAGATCGGGCAACGTGCCTTTGCATCGAAGGACACGGCACTGTGACGCGTCAGCAAGTCAGTGCGCTGCGTGGGCTTCAGCTTGCCGGTCTTGAGGTCGATGACACCATTGGCCACGCCCAGCATCATGTCGTGCGAATCGAGTTCGGCGGTCGTAGCGACAAGCTCAGGAATGCTTTGCGCCAGCTCCAGCGAGGCCTTCAGGCGTGGCGCCTGCAAGCTGCTCTTGGCATGACGGAGGACATGCATGCGGACTTCATCGCTGTCCAACACGGCGGCCTCTCCAAAGATGCCCTTCGCGACCGCCTTCGCGAGTTCCTGCACCTGGTTCGTGGTGTCGGCTTGCCAGCGGCCCTCCCGCCAGTGGAACCAGCCCATGCCGAAGACGTACATCGTGTCCGCCTGGTGTTTGTGGGCGAAGCGTTGGGCGTTGCCCGTGTCGTTCAAGGTCTTGAGGACGTCGTCGCTCGTCGCAGGCGCGTAGCGGCCAATGCTGTTCGCGATGGCAGCCACCTCGGAGGGATCCAGTGGCGGCTTGCACTTGTCCTGGTTCTCCTGCTGCAGAGCGGCTTCGATAGCGGCCGCGCCCATGCCCTTGCGACGCATGCTGCCCGCCAGGCTGGCGAGGGTGTTGTTGCGGCTTGACTCCGGGATGGCGTCGTCGTTGGCGGCGCTGATCTGGTTGGCGTGGGCGCGAGCCTTCGATTTGTTGACCTTGCCAGACTTCAGCGAGGTCAGGCCCAAGCCTGAGACGATGGACGCATAGGGGCGCGGCCGGGGGCTTTCCGGTGCTCCCGCCGGTGAGGTGCTTTGGCGATTCATGGCCTACTCCGGATAGACCATGCGGGTCTGGAAGGGTGTGTCCTTCTGGTGCCAGAAGCCGGGCAGACGCATCACCCGGGGCAGGTCGCAGATCTTCGGGTCGCCGTCGAACATGGCGGCAATCTGTTTCTGCCGTTGGCTGAATTCGTCGAGCGGGCAGTCGTCGGTGAGCCAGTAGCCATGCCAGCGCTGCGGGCTGCTCTCCACCACGATGTCGGGTTTGAAGGCGCCGATGACGGGCTCCAGCGGTGCGCCGTCCAGGTCCACCCACAGCGCGCGCACCTTCACGACACTGGCGCCGTCGCGGCAGGTGTTCTTGCCCTCGTGCACGACACCGTCCCCCTTGTTGATCATCATGAATGCGCCGGCACCTTGGCGCTGCAGCTTGGCGAGAGCACCCTTGTGCTCTTCGAAGGGGCCGTGGAAAACGCGCGCCAAGTAGGCGGCCTTGCGCACCTTGTCGTCATCGAAGGTTTGGAAGGTGAAGATGCCTTCGGGGTCGATCAACTTCAAGAAGGCTGTCGTAGCGTCGAAGTCAGGAGCGAGATCTTTGGCCATCACTTGCTCCCCTTCTTGGCGACCCAGGCAAAGAACGCCTGCTGGTCGATCAGCACGCGGCGGCCCACGCGACGGACGACGCTGTCGAAGCCGTTGGTCTTGGCGTTGAAAATGAGGTGACGCAGGCCGCCAATCGGGGGCCATGCATGGTGCTTGGGCCACTCATTCGCAGGGATGAGTTGGATTTCAGGGTGCGAGTTCGACATTTGCAGTCCTTCCAGATGAAGCGGCACAAGGGCCGCGGTGTCAGGACTGTCATGGGGCGATGGGGGCGAAAATAGCCCCCGTTACCGGGCAGCGTTGCACGATCTTGCCCCGGCTATTTTTTCCCCTTTGAGGCGATGCGCCTGGCCTTGGTCTTGGCTTTCGCGACGTCCAGTTGCCCGTTCAGAAGTCGCTTGATGGTGCTGGCTGACTTGGCGCCGGCCACAGGTTCGTCGACGAGTCGCTTGGCAACCTCCATGAGAGTCATTTCCTGCCCCGTGGCTGCCGCGCCATTCAGGACATGGCGTGCTGCGTGCACCAGTGCCTGTTGGTCAGCAACAGCAGTTCTGGGTCTGCCGGCCTTGCGCGGCGCGGTGACAGGGGCAGTCGCAGAGTGGGCGAGGGGGATCCATGCCGGCAGGCTGATGGATAGGCCTCCTGGCGCGTGACCCGTGCGCTGCATGGCACCCGCCAGGTTCGCGTCTTCCAGTGCACTCATGAAGGGCTCTGGCAGATCGTGATCCATGGCATTGGCCCAGGCCGCCAGTTCTTCCGGAGTGGGGCAGGGCGAGACCTTGTGGCGCTCGACATCCTTGTCAAAGCGCATGACGATCGCCTCGAACTCGGCCAGCACCGTGCCGGTGGAGTCGGCTCCTTTTGGCGGGGGTGGTAGACCCTGAAGTAGCGCTTTCACCTGAGGCGCACTGAGCGGGCCGTACAGGGCCGCTTGAGCAATGTGCTCATGCACACGCTCGGGTGTCCATGCAGCCCACTTCTCCTCCCATGATGGGTCTGCAAGCGCTCCCAGGTCACCCCTGTCCAACCGGTCAGCCATTGCCCTGGCTCCCGAAGATCTTGTCATTCATGGCCGCGACGACCTTGGCAGTGTGGCTGTTGGCGAGGTGGCTGTAGCGCTTCACCATCTGCAAGGTCTTGTGCCCCAACACTGCGGCAATCTCGATCGTGGATGCACCGTTCATGGCCAGGTAGGATGCGGCACTGTGCCGCAGGTCATGGAAGCGGAAATTGACCAGTTTGGCCTTGGCCACGGCTGTGGTCCAGGGCTTCTTCAGGTCGACAGGCTTGATGGGCGTGTCGGGCTTTTTCGGCGCGTTGCCGAAGAACACCAGATCGGTGTCGATTCGCCGGAGCTTGGAAGCCTCCTGCATCAGAGTCAACGCCAGACCGGCCAGGTGCACTGACCTGGAACTCCCATTCTTGGTGTCGGTCAGGAGCATTTGCTGGCGCACCAGATCGACCTGGGGCCAGCGCAGGCCCATGATCTCGCCGCTGCGCATGCCGGTCGAGATGGCCAGCACGACCACGGTGTAGAGCCACCGGCTGCTCGATGCCTTGCACGCGTCCAGCAGGCGCGTGCGCTCCTCGTCCGACAGGAAACGTTCCCTCCCACGGGGCTCCTTTGGTTTGGTGACCTTGCGCATGGGGGTGTCTTCGATCCAGCCCCAGTCCTTCATCGCGATGTTCAGGGCGTGGGAGAGGGCAGCCATGTAGCGCACGACCGTGGCCGGCGACATGGGCCGCTTGCGGCGGGTTTGTGTGGCCAGCAGGTCGTTGCGGCACTGCACGATGGTCGCGGCCGACAGGTCGGCCAGGGAAAGGTGTCCAAGCCTGACCTTCCACCACAGCAACTGCGTCTTGCTGTTCGATGCGTTCTTGGGTTTGTGTGGCAGAACCTCGCGGATGTACCGGTCCACCAGATCGGCCAAGGTGTGCCGCTTGGCTTCGGAGGTCTTGAAGTAGCGCCCCTCGCGTATGGCGGCCTCGGTGGCCTGGGCCCAGCGCCTGGCGTCGGTCAGGCGCGCGAAGGTGGCTGACACCACGGGCTGGCCCTTGAGGCGGACCTTGACGCGGTAGGCGGGAGAGCCGTCTTCGGCTCGACGTGATTCGATGTTGGCCATGAGCAATGAACCTTCCATGTGTCGTGGAGGGGCAGACAGAGCCGAACGGCCAAGGTCAAGAAGCGACCAACTGGGCATTCGTGCGACGTTCTGCGCCGGGATTTCTCCGCAGCTTCATCGCTGTGACGTATTCACTTCCGCACTGTATCGCGGACTGTGGTGGCCTGTTGGAATCCAGTGCCCCAACAGTGCCCCATAGGCCAGAAATGAAAGTGCCCGCTTACGCGGGCACCTGCATGTTTTCTGGCTCCCCGACCTGGGCTCGAACCAGGGACCTACGGATTAACAGTCCGGCGCTCTACCAACTGAGCTATCGGGGAAGTGAAGCCTCAGATTATAGGCAGGTTTTTTGGTGTTTCACAAGCTGGCTTGAACAGAAATGCGAAATGTTCTGGGCTGCAGTGGGTAGAGGTAGGCGTGCCCAAACTGGAAAGGGCTTTCCTTCCAGGCGCGGCGGTCGGTGATGTTGTCCACGCCGGCACGCAGCGTCCAGTCGTGGCCGGCGGCCCGCAGGGTCTGCTTGGCGCTCAGGCCCATCACGGCCCAGGCGGGGACGTGCGCGCTGTTGTCGGGCAGCACCTGGCGCGCACCCTCGAAGCTCGCCGAACCCATGAGCGTCAGGCCGGGGACGGCCGTGGGCGAGTAGCCCAGTTGGGCGCGTGCGCCGCGCTGCGCCACGTTGGCGGGCACCAGGCCGTTCTCGGCTGCGCTGGCGGCGCCCTCGCGGCGGGCACGCAACTGCATGGCGCTGGCGTGGGCGCTCCAGGCGCCTTCGCGCCAGTCGACGCTGGCTTCCAGGCCCTGGTGGCGCTGCTCGCCGTCCACCGTGTAGGTGCTGCCGCTGTCGGCCACGTAGGGACGGTGGATGTCGAAGGCGGCCACGCTCCAGCCCAGGTGCTGGCCGTCGTGCTTGTAGCCCAGCTCAACCTGTCGGCTGCGCTGCGCCGGCAGGGGCTGGCCGGCCTGGCTGCCGTAGGCGGCCTTGTTGGGCGTGACGTAGGTTTCCACGCCCTGGCCGGCGCTGGCGTACAGCATGTCCTGCGGGGCGATTTGCCAGGTGAGGGCGCCCCAGGGCGTGGTGAAGCCCTGGTCGTAGGGCGGGTTGGCCGCGCCCGTCTTCACCGAGGCGCTGGCGCGGTGCAGCTGGGTGTGGCGCAGGCCCAGCCAGAGGCCGAAGGGGCCGGCCTGCATCTGGTCGTAGACGTGCAGCTCGGTGCTGCGTTCGTCGCGGTTGGTGTTGTTGTCCGTGGCGGCGGGGGCAGCGTCCACCACGGTGCGTCCGTCGGCCGTGCCGATGCCGGCCCAGTTGAAGGCCTGCAGCTGGAAGCGGGCCTTGAGGTTGCTGTTCAGCATGCCGGCCGATATCTGGTGGCTGATGGCGCCGGTCTGCAGTTGGCCTTCCACGCGCAGTGCCAGCACGGTGGTGTCGCGGTGCTCGTTTTCGCTGCGGAAGTCGTAGAGGTCGTAGCGGCCGTCGCTGCAGTAGCGGTCGTAGATGTTCTCGCTGCTGCACCCGTAGGGGAAGGCCATGCGGTCGTCGGTGCGCAGCTGCTGGCTCATGGCTTGGGCCACGGTGCGCCACTGGGCGTTGAGCGCATGGCTCCAGCGCAGGCTGAAGGTGTCGCCGTCGAACACCACGGGCAGGGCCCAGGGCTGGTTGTTCAGGTTGACGCGTGGGTCAGCCTGGCGGGCCGAGGGCACCGCGTTGCCCCACAGGCTGGACGCGGCGGCGCTGCGTTGCGACTGTCGGCTCAGTTCCACTTCGGCTTCCAACTGGTCGGCCGCGCTCAGGCGGGCCACGCTGGCCAGCGCGAACAAGATGCTGTGGCCATTGGCGTCGTGCAGTTCGGGGCGCAGGTTTTCGGCCGCGATGTTCAGGCGCAGGCCGGCGTCGCCCTCGGCGCCGAGGAGGCGATCGATGTCGGCCGCCACGCCGAAGCTGCCGCGCTCAGAGATGCCGGCCGAGAGCACCGCGCTGTTGCCGTGCGGGCGCTTGACCTGCAGGTTCACCAAGCCGCCGGGGCTGCTCACGCCAGCTTGGGCGCCGCTCACGCCTTTGAGCACTTCCACGCGCTCCTTGTTGGCCAGCGCGATCGCCGTCTCGGCGTTGATGGGCAGGCCGTCGCGCCGGAAGTTGCTGCGTTGGCTCAGCTCGTAGCCGCGAACGCGCACACCGGCCCAGTAGCCGGCGGCGTTGTAGGCATCGGCGATGCTGGCGTCAAGGCGGGTGATGTCGCCCAGGGTTTCAGCGCCCGATTCCTGCAGCGTGGCCACATTGAGCGATACCGCTTGCAGCGGCGTGCGCGAGAGCGGGGCGTCACCAAAGCCGCTCACCTCGGCGGGCAGAGCGGCACTGCGGCCGGTGATGGTGACGGTCTGGGCGGCTTGCGCCAGTGCGGTGTGAGCGCAGAAAGGGCTGGCCAGCAGCAGGCTGAAGGCGGTGGCCACGCGGTGGCGGCGGAAGGTGCGGGAAAGGTCGTTGGATGCCATCGTGGACTTTCAGTCGATGGCAGGGGGCAAGGGTCTTGCGTTGGGGGCACGAGGACCGTGCGCCCGTCCGTGTGACGGCTGCTTCCCTGCGCGAGGATTACCTCAATCAGGTTCGAAGGGACTGTCTCAGTCGCACTGCTTGTCGGCAGCACAACACCCCTAGCGGATGCGCCGCATGCAGAGCACACGGCGCGGGCGGGATTATGCCCACCATGCCTCGCACATCGTTGTACGGGCGCAAAAAAAGCCCGCACGCGGCGGGCTTTTCGGTTCGTGATGGTGGCTCAGCGCTTGAGCTCGCCCAGCTTGTTTTTGCGATCTTTCCACTCGTCGGCGTCGGGCAGTGCGGCCTTGCGCTTGGTGATGCTGGGCCAGCCCACGGCCAGTTCGGCGTTGAGCTTGATGTACTGCTGCTGGTCGGCGGGCACGTCTTCTTCGGGGAGGATGGCGTTGACCGGGCACTCGGGGATGCACACGGCGCAGTCGATGCATTCGTCGGGGTCGATGGCCAGGAAATTGGGGCCTTCGCGGAAGCAATCGACGGGGCAGACGTCGACGCAGTCGGTGTACTTGCAGCGGATGCAGGCTTCGGTGACGACGTGGGTCATGGGGAGGCGGCGGTGAGTTGTGATGCAGGGTGTGCAAGGCCTGAAGCAGGTCTTGCGCTGTATTCGGTGCTGCTGGTGCGGCCAAGCCACGCCAGTCAGGAAAGCCCGTGATTTTAAGGCAGCTTGGTACCGGTCTTGGCATGAACTGCGCTGGCGCAGGTTTTGGGCTCGGGCGTGGGGTGGTCTTGCAGCGGTGCGGCACCCACGCCCACGGTGACCACGGTGGGCCGACCGGCGTGGGCGGTGCAGGTGGCGGCCAGCGTGGCCACGGTGTGGTCGGAGCAGAGTTGGTCGGGCCAGCCGGCGCGCGAGACCACGCTCACCGGTGCGTCGGCCGGCCAGCCGGCTTCCAGCAAATGGCGTGACAGTGCTTCGAGCTGGCGGCCGGCCATGTAGAACACCTCGGTGTCGGCACGGCGGTAAGCCTGCAGCTCGTGCTCGGCCGTCATGGCGGTGGACAGCGCCAGGCTGCGGCCCACACCACGGCGGGTGAGGGGCCGGGCCGTGGCGGCGGCGGCGGCCAGCGCGGCGGTGATGCCGGGGATGACCTCGTAGGGCAAGCCGGCTTCGTCCAGCGCCCACAACTCTTCTTCGAGCCGGCCAAACATGCTGGGGTCACCCCCCTTGAGCCGGGCCACGCGCAGGCCTTGCGAGGCGTACTGCACCAGCAGGGCGTTGATGCGGGCCTGGGCGGTGGAGAGCTCAAAGCCGCGCTTGCCCACATCCACCCATTCGGCCTGCGGGGCGTGCGCGCGCAGCGCCGGGTCTGTGAGGGCATCGAACAGCACCACCTGGGCGTCGGCCAGAGCGCGGAGGCCGCGCAGCGTGATGAGGTCGGCAGCGCCCGGGCCCGCGCCGATGAAGACGACGCGGCCTTCAAGCATGCGCGTCATGCAGCGCTGCTGGCTGCCTCTCGAACATGCAGGCCGCACTCCTTGGCCTTTTCGTCTTCCCACCACCAGCGGCCGGCGCGAAACTCTTCGCCCACGGCGATGGCGCGGGTGCAAGGGGCGCAGCCGATGCTGGGCATGAACTGGTCGTGCAAGGCGTTGTAGGGCACTTCATGCTGGGCAATGTAATGCCACACGTCGGCCCAGGTCCAATCCACCAGCGGGTTGAACTTGACGCGGCCATTGGGCTCGGTTTCCACCGCCGGCATGGCGCCGCGGTTTTGAGATTGCTCGCGGCGCAGGCCGGTGACCCAGGCGGTGTTGCCTTGCAGCATGCGACCCAGCGGTTCGAGCTTGCGCGTCTGGCAGCAGGCCTTGCGCAGTTCGATGCTCTGGTACATGGCCTGGTCGCCATGCTGGCGCACGAAGTGCACCACGGCTTCTTCGGGCGGCGCGTACAGGGCCACCTTCAGGCCGTAGTGCTCTTCGATCTGCGGCAGCAGGGCCAGCGTCTCGGCATGCAGCGCGCCGGTCTGCAGCGTGGCGATGCGGATGGGTAGCTGGTGGCGGGCGATCAGGTCGGTGAGCACCATGTCTTCGGCGCCCAGGCTGTTGGCCAGCACGACGCTGCCCGGGTGCTCGGCAGCGGCCTGGCGCAGCAGGCCCAGGGTGGCCGCCACGCGGTCTTCAAAGCCTGCCGTGTGGCGGGCGTACAGGGTGATGGCGCTGGACGAGGCAGCGGCGCCGGCCAGGGGGCTGATGCCGCTGATGTTGGCGGTGTGGCCCGGCAGTTCAGAGACGTTGCCCATGTTCAAGCCACCACGCGTGAGAACAGCGGGCGGGTTTGCACCACATCGCCCTGGTAATGGTCGGTGACCAGGCCCAGCACGCGGCGCGCGTCATCTTCGTTCTGGTCGTGGCGCAGTTGCACGGCGTCGATGCCCGTGCGCGCCAGCAGCGGCAGCATGTCCACCAGCACGTCGCCGGTGGCACGCACCTCGCCGCGGTAGCGCAAGCGCGAGCGCAACACATGGCCTTGGCTGTAGGCGCGGCCGTCGGTCCACTTGGGGAAGTGCAGCACCACCAGGGCGATGCGGCCCAGGTCGGGCGCCAGCGCCTCCACGTCCACGGTGTTGGCCAGGGCCACGGCCACGGGCAGGTCGGTGGGCCAGGTGTCACGCACGGCATGCCACTGCTCCAGCGTCAGCAGCCGACCGGCGTGGGGTTTGGGGCGCATGTCGGGGCCATCTTCGCCGCCCACGCGGTGCCAGCGGTCGGTGTGGCTGTCGATGAATTTCATGGTGTCAACCTTCGTTTCTTTCAGGAAACAACACAAGCCGAGCCGCAGTCATTCCCGCGAAGGCGGGAATCCTGCGGGTGGCACGTCGTGGATTCCCGCCTGCGCGGGAATGACGAACGGGCCCTCACACGGCATCCGCAGTCTCGGTGAGGTTCTGGGGTTGCGCGGTGGCCTGGCGCACAGCATCGGCGGCGGCGCGCAGAGGCGTGATGCCGATGCGGCGCACGGTGTCGACGAACAATTCACCCGCCACGCGCTGGGCGCGGTAGGTGGCGATCAGGGCTTCGATCACGTCGGCCACTTCGTCGGCCGCAAACGCCGGGCCGATGACCTTGCCGGGCACCGAGGCACCGCTGATCAGCGAGCCGTCCGAGCCGCCCACCGAGACCTGGTACCACTCGTCGCCGTCCTTGTCGATGCCCAGGATGCCGATGTGGCCCGTGTGGTGGTGGCCGCAGCTGTTCATGCAGCCGCTCATGTGCAGGTCGATGTCGCCCAGGTCGTAGAGCGCATCCAGATCGTCGAAGCGCTCGGTGATGCTCTGGGCCACCGGGATGGAGCGGGCGTTGGCCAGCGCGCAAAAGTCGCCGCCCGGGCAGACGATCATGTCGGTGAGCAGGCCGATGTTGGGGGTGGCAAAGCCGCCGTCCTTGGCCGCATGCCACACGGCCAGCAGGTCGGCCTCGCGCACCCAGGGCAGCAGCAGGTTCTGGTCGTGGGTGACACGCAGTTCGCCCAGCGAGTAGCGGTCGGCCAGCGTGGCGGCGGCGTCCATCTGGTCGGCCGTCACATCGCCGGGCGCCTGGCCCGCGCGCTTGAGCGAGAGCGTGACGGCACGGTAGCCCGGCACCTTGTGGCCGCGCACATTGCGCTCCAGCCAGCGCAGGAACGCCGTGGGGGCCGGGCCGGTGCGGTTCGGGTTGTAGCCGCTGGTGGCGGGGCGCACGCCGGCAGGCACCACGAAGCTGCGTTCCACACGCTCCAGTTCCGAGACCGGGATGATGTGCTCGCGGCCATCCACGTCGTTGCCCAGGATTTTGGCGAACTCGGCGTTCACTGCGTCGAAAAACTTCTGGCCCTCGGCCTTCACCAAAATCTTGATGCGGGCCTTGTAGGCGTTGTCGCGGCGGCCATAGATGTTGTAGACCCGCACGATGGCTTCCAGGTACACCAGGATCTGTTGCCAGGGCACGAAGGCGTTGATCTCGCTGGCCACGATGGGGGTGCGGCCCATGCCGCCACCCACCAGCACGCGAAAGCCCACTTCACCCTCGCTGTTCTTCAGCAGTTGCAGGCCCACGTCGTGCCAGGCGATGGCGGCGCGGTCTTCGGTGGCGCCGGTGATGGCGATCTTGAACTTGCGCGGCAGGAAGGCGAACTCGGGGTGCAGGGTGCTCCACTGGCGCAGGATCTCGGCATAGGGGCGCGGGTCCACCGCCTCGTCGGGCGCAATGCCGGCCAGCGCGTCGGTGGTGATGTTGCGGATGCAGTTGCCGCTGGTCTGGATGCCGTGCATGTCCACCTCGGCCAGCTTGTCCATCACGTCGGCGGCCTGGGGCAGGGGAATCCAGTTGAACTGCAGGTTCTGGCGCGTGGTGAAGTGGCCAAAGCCGCGGTCGTTCTCACGGGCGATCACGGCCAGCTGGCGCAACTGGCGGCTGGCCAGTTCGCCATAGGGCACGGCCACGCGCAGCATGGGCGCGTGGCGCTGCACATACCAGCCGTTCTGCAGGCGCCAGGGGCGGAAATCGTCGTCCGGCAGCGTGCCGGCCAGGTGGCGCTGCAACTGGTCGCGAAACTGCGCGGCGCGTTGGCGGACGAACTGGCGGTCGAAGGCGGTGTAGGTGTACATGGTGTTTACCGGCGCGATGGGGGCAGGGGCGCACTCTACGAAAATCGTATATGCATGGAAACAACTTAAATATCAGATGCTTATGTCAATCTGGAATTAAGGCGAAGGCCGATGCCAGCGGCCTCCTAAAATCGCCGCCATGCTGAATCGCCCTGTCCCCGCCTCCGCCACGCCACGCCGCCGCCTGCTGGCCGCCCTGGGGGCCGCCGCCCTGCTGGCCGCCTGCCAAACCCCCGCACCGGTGGTGGCGGTGAAGCCCGCCGAGGCCACCCCCCCGCCGTCCGCAGTGAAGCCCGTGGTGCCGCCCCGGCCGCCGCGCATCGGCCTGGCCCTGGGTGGCGGTGCCGCCCGTGGCTTTGCCCACATTGGGGTGATCCAGGTGCTGGAAGAGAACGGCATCAAGCCCCAGCTGGTGGCCGGCACTTCGGCCGGAAGCCTGGTGGCGGCGCTCTATGCCTGCGGCAAGAGCGGCGCCGAACTGGCCGCGCTGGCCCAGGGCATGGACGAATCGGCGCTGACCGACTGGGCCTTCCCCGGCCGCGGCATGATCAAGGGTGAGGCGCTGGCCAAGTACGTGCGCGCCCAGACCGGCGGCATCACCATCGAGCAGACCAAGCTGCCGTTGGGCATCGTGGCCACCGACCTGGCCGACGGCCAGCCCATCCTGTTCCAGCGCGGCGACATCGGCGCGGCCGTGCGCGCCTCCAGCGCCGTGCCGGCCGTGTTCCAGCCGGTGAAGATGAACGGCCGCGAGTATGTGGACGGCGGCTTGGTGTCACCCGTTCCGGTGCGCTTTGCCCGCGAGATGGGGGCCGAGCTGGTGATTGGCGTGGACATCTCTTCGCCGCCCAACCCCGAAGCCACCGGCGACGCCATCCACATCCTGCTGCAGACCGTGGCCATCATGGGCCGCAGCATCAACCGCTGGGAGCTGAAGGACGCCGACGTGGTGGTGCGACCGGCGCTGGTGGGCGTGTCCAGCGCCGACTTCACCGCGCGCATGAAGGCCGTGCAGAGTGGCCGCGAGGCGGCGCAGGCGGCGCTGCCGGCGCTGCGCGCCAAGATCGCTGCGCTGACCCGCTGAGCCCGATCAGCGCGGCGTGGCCGGCCCGGCCTCGGGCTTGTGCATGCGGATGGCGCGGAACGGGCAGATGCGTTGGCAGTCGGCGCAGCCCGTGCAGGCTGCGGCGTCGTGCAGTGTGGCGAACTTCGTCCACCCCTGTGTCTCCAGGCTCAGCACATGGGGCGGGCAGACCGCCACGCAGCGCCCGCAGCCAGTGCACCGGCCTGGGTCAACCCGCGGTTGCGCCTTTGCTTTGCCATGGTCGGTGGGGGAGCCCATGTGCGCAGCGTAACGCGCGCCAGGGCGCGGCCTATCTTGCGGGCCCGCGCAGACTTTGACTTGGCATAAATCGGGTGTGGCACCACCGGCGCATGCTGGCCCGATGAAGCTCTACCTGGCCCGGCACGGCGAGACGGATCTCAACATCGATGGCCGCTACCAGGGCAGCAGCACTGCCACGCTGAACCACCATGGCATGACCCAGGCGCGCCGGCTCTCGCACGCGTTGCCGGCCGACGTCCAGCACATCATCAGTCCGCCCCAGCTCTGCGCGATGCAGACGGCCTACACCGTGGCCTTGGCTCGGGGCGTGAGGGTGGAGGTGCTGGCCAACCTGCGTGAGCGCGACTACGGCGCCGTTGAAGGCCTGACCCCAGCGGAGGTGGCCGCGCGCTACCCCGCGCTGGCCCCCACCGGTGTCATCACCGGCTGGGACGCAACGCCTGCGGGTGGTGAGACCCCGCGCGAGGTGCTGGCGAGGGTGTCGCAGGTGCTGGCAAACCTGCGGGCCGCGCATGCCGGGCAGGCGGTGCTGGTGTGCGCGCACGCCTTCGTTCTGCGCACGCTGCACTACCTGCTGGATGAGCTCCCCGAGCCACAGTTCTTCACCGCGCAGGGCCTGGGCAACGGCGAGTTCATCGTCCGGCAATTGCGGGAGCCTGTGGCGCACTGAACTGGTCGGTATCCCTGGGGGTATTTGCAGCATTGCCTTTGTGTCAAGGGTGAATACTGGCGCAAGGCCTTGCTGGGCCGCCGCTGTGGCGCGTCTGGGCAGGCCCACCATCCACCGGTAGACGCACCATGAATTTCAGCGACACCCGCATCGCCACCCGCCTGGGCTTCGCCTTCGGCCTCTTGTTCCTGCTGATGACCTTGGCCATCGGCGTGGCCATCGTCAACCTGCGGCACATCCGCAGCGAGTTTCGCGATGTGATGGAGGACGACTACCCCACCACCATGGTCTTCGTGGGCGTCAAGGACGACATGAACCTGGTGGCCCGCAGCATCCGCAACATGCTGTTGCTCAGCGAGCCTGACGCCGTGAAGGCCGAGCACGAGCGGGTCAGAGGCGCACTCAAGTCCATCGAGGCGCACCTGGCCAAGGGCGAGTCGCTGATGGTCAATGACAGCGAGCGTGCGGCCTTGGCCAAGATCGTGGTGGCCCACAACACCTACCTGGGCCCCATGAACCACGCCGTGGAACTGGCGCTGGCAGGCAGCCTCGATGAAGGCAAGGTGTTCTTGGTCAAGGAGGTGCGGCCAGTGCAGCAAGCCTTGTTCAACGCGGTGGACGAGATGGCCAAGCTTCAGGCGAACGCCATGGCCCAAAGCGGGGCCGGGGTGGAGCAGGCGGTTGACCATGCCATGGCCTGGATGGCCGGACTCTGTGTGCTTGGCCTCGCGGCTTCGCTGGCACTGGGCACCTGGATCACGCGCTCCATCATCCGGCCCATGTCCGAGGCGGTGTCGGTGTCGCGCGCGGTGGCGGCCGGTGACCTCACCATGCGTTTTGACGGCTACGGCCGCAACGAGGTGGCCCAGTTGCTGCACGCCCTGCACGACATGCAGGACAGCCTAGCCCGTGTGGTGGGCGGGGTGCGTCAGGGGGCCGACAACGTGGCCACCGCCAGTGCGCAGATCTCGCAGGGCAACCTGGACCTGAGCCAGCGCACCGAGGAGCAGGCGTCGGCCCTGGAGCAGACGGCCGCCTCGATGGAGCAGCTCAGCGCCGCCGTGAGGCAGAACGCCGAGCACGCCCGCCAAGCCAACCAGTTCGCCATGGGTGCAAACGAGGTGGCCACCAAGGGCAGCGAAGTGGTGGGCCAGGTGGTGGCGACGATGAAGGGCATCAACGACTCGTCCAAGCGCATTGCCGACATCATTGGCGTCATCGATGGCATCGCCTTCCAGACCAACATCCTGGCGCTGAACGCGGCGGTGGAAGCCGCACGCGCCGGCGAGCAGGGCCGCGGCTTTGCCGTGGTGGCCGCCGAGGTGCGCAGCCTGGCTGGCCGCTCGGCCGAGGCCGCCAAGGAGATCAAGACCCTGATCAACGCCAGCGTCGAGCGGGTGGACCATGGCGCCGCGCTGGTGGATCAGGCGGGCCACACCATGACCGAAGTGCTCACGGCCATCCGCCGCGTCACCGACATCGTGGGCGAGATCAGCACGGCCTCGGGCGAGCAGAGCGCCGGTGTCAGCCAGGTCAGCCAGGCCGTGAGCCAGATGGACCAGGTGACCCAGCAGAACGCGGCCCTGGTGGAAGAGAGTGCCGCAGCCGCAGAGAGCTTGAAGACCCAGGCCGAGCACCTGGTGCAATCGGTGGCGGTGTTCAAGCTCACCGCCAACCAGCAGGCGACGGCCGTGCGCCCGCCGGCGCACGTCACCCGCATCGCGCCGGCCGTCCGCATGGCCCCAGCACCCAAGCCGGCACAGGCTGAGGCCCCGGTGGCCACACCGCCCGCGCGACTGCCCGCACCTGCTGCTGCCGCAACTGTTTCTGCGTCCATCTCTGCCGGCAGTTCCGACGACTGGGAGACCTTCTGACGGCATCGTTCGGCCGCTTGCTCAACTTGCCGTGCAAGGTGCCGATACGCGGCAGATGAGCACCGCATCCGCCATCAGCCTCTCGGGCATGCAGGCCGCCCAAACGGCGTTGGGCGTCACCGCCCACAACATCGCCAACCAGGCCACGGCCGGCTTTCGCCGACAGGGCGTGGTGCAGGCGGCCGCAGCCCAGGGCGGCGTGCAAACCGCTGTGACCCTGGCCGCCGAACCCGGCACCGCGCTGGAGGCCGACATGGTGAACCAACTGCAGGCCAAGCACGCCTTCATGGCCAACCTGGCGGTGTTCAAGACCAATGACCAGATGGCCGGCAGTTTGTTGAACATCAGGGCTTGACGCGCGGCCCGCAAAGGCGTTTACTAGAGGCAAGCCCAAGGAGATCACGCAGATCCACCAGGGCCCCAAGGCTGCGAGGAGGGTTTTCTTATCGACCACGCTCACCGAACCTCTAACCCCCTGACCGACAACGCGATGTCGGTGTGCATCACCCCCGTGTGATGCAGTGGCTGCCCGGTGCAGCCCCCCGAAGGCCCTGCTCATGCAGGGCCTTCGTCGTTTCAGGGCAGCCCAGGCCGCAGCCACCGCCGGCCTGCGCGTGGATACTCCCGGCATGCTTCTCAAGGTCGGCGAACTGGCCAGGCGCACGGGGTTGACCGTGCGCACCCTGCACCACTACGACAGCGTCGGGCTGCTGCACCCTTCGGCGCGCACCGAGCGTGGCTACCGGCTTTACAGCCGGGACGACGTGGCTCGGCTGCATGGCATCCAGACCTTGCGTCGCCTGGGGCTGTCGCTGGCCGAGGTGGCCAAGGTGCTGGATGCGGGCGAGGGTGGCGACGGCGTCACGCTGCCGGACATCCTGTCGCGCCACATGGGCGTGCTCGACCAGGAGATCGTCCAGGCCCAGGCCTTGCGCGAGCGCCTGCGCGCGATGCGCAGCATCCTCGCGGGCGGAGGGCAGCCGGAGATCGACGACTGGCTGGCCAGCCTGTCGATGATGAGCACCTTCGAGCGGTACTTCAGCGCCGCCGAACTCAGGCTGGTGCTCGAGCGCTGGCAGCGTTGCCAGACGGAGTGGCCGCCGCTGGTGCGGGCGGTGCGCGAGGCGATGGCGGGCGGCGTGCCCGCCGATTCGATGGCCGCGCAGCCTTTGGCCAGACGCTGGATGGACCTCTCTGCGCGATGGATGGACGGTGACCTCGCGCTGCTGCAGCGCTGGGGCGGCATGTTGCGCGAACAGCCTGATGTGCCGCTGCCCAACGGGATGGACAGGGCCTTGCTGGACTACATCGACCAGGCGGTTGGGCTGCGGTTGGCGGCATGGGTCAAACACATCGGTGTTGACGGCTTGCAACGCCTGGACAAGACGCTGGAGCCCGAGTGGCAGGCACTTGGCGAGCGTGCACAGCACTTGATGGCGGTGGGCACCCCGCCGCAATCCGCAGCTGCCCGGCAGCTGGCACACGCATGGCAGGCCCTGCTGGACCGCGTCGTGCGGCACGATGCCAGCCTGCGCGCGGGCCTGCTCTCGGCCCATGAGAACGAGCCGTTGCTTCAGGCTGGCGCGGCCTTCACGCCGGAGGCGCGGCGCTATGTGCAGCAGGCCGCAGCGCTTGACCCTGACGCAACGTCAGGCCAGACGATGGCGCCCCGACCGCACCAGGAGCTTCATCCCATGCCCACCCCCTCGACCAACATCGTTCGCCAGGGCCAGCCCAGCCGCTCGGCGCTGGGCGTCGCCTCGTTGCGCGCCGTGCACCAGTTGCTGGACGACCCGCTGATCCTGCCCGACCCGGTGGCGCTGCCCCTGCTGGGCGCTGCTGCCGAGGCGGCGCTGAGGGCCGATCCCTACACGCTGAACGACCCGATGTCGCGTGCCCTGCGTGGCGCGCTGGTGGCACGCAGCCGGTTCGTTGAGGACGAGCTTGCGCGTTGCGTGGCGGCAGGGGTGCGCCAGTACGTGGTGCTGGGCGCCGGGCTCGACACCTTTGCCTATCGCAACCCGTACCAGGGGGATGGCCTGCGGGTGTTTGAGGTAGACCATCCCGGCACCCAGCGCTGGAAGCAGCAACTGTTGTCCGAGGCCGGCATCGCCGTGCCTGCCGCACTGCAATTCGTGCCGGCCGACCTGGAGCGCGACGACCTGGCCAGTGCGCTGCGGCAGGCGGGGTTTCGGGCCGACCAGGCCGCCTGCATCAGTTGGATGGGCGTGACCATGTACCTGACCGCCGACGCGGTGCTGGCCACGCTGGGCACGGTGGCCAACCTGGCGCCGGGCACTTGCCTGTGTTTCGACTACAGCCTGACAGCCACGTTGCTCAACCCGATCGAGCGGGCCATCGGCGAGGTGCTGGGCCGGCAGTTGGCCGCGATCGGTGAGCCGTGGCTGTCCGCCTTCGACCCGGAACAGTTGCAAGGCCGCCTGCTTGCGCTGGGCTTCAGCACGGCACAGAGCGCCACGCCGGACGAGCTCAACGCGCGCTACTTCGCCCGCCGCAAGGACGGCCTGCGGGCGGCCAGCGCGGTTCGCATCATGCGTGCCACCTTGTGAGGTGCTGAGGCATGGGCCTCACCCGCGTGCGATCCGGCTCTGACGGCCATCAATACGGCCGTGGGTATATGGCCTACACTGGTAAGTATTCAATAACTTACCAGCCATGACCGCCCCCTCCAACCCCAGCCGCATGCCCAGCGAGGCGCGCCAGGCGGCCATCGTGCAGGCCGCCCTAGCCCTGGCGCGCAGCATGGGCCCGGCGCAAATCACCACCTGCGACATCGCTGTGGCCGTGGGGGTGACCCAAGGGGCCTTGTTCAAGCACTTCGCCACCAAAGATGCCATCTGGCTGGCGGCCATGGCCTGGGTGCAGCAGGCCCTGCTTGATGCGCTGGACGAAGCCGCCGCCACCGCGCCCGACCCGGTGGCGGGACTGGCGGCTGTGTTCAGGGCGCATGTGAACTTTGTGCAGGCCTACCCCGGCGTGCCCAGACTGATCTTTCACGAGCTGCAGCAGCCGGGCGACACGCCCACCAAGCAGGCGGTGCGCGCGGTGCTGCAGAGCTACCGCCAACTGCTGATGGGCCTGCTGGGTGCCGCGAAGCAACAGCGTTTGCTGCCCGCGCAACTGGACCAGGAGGCGGCCGCCACGCAGTTTGTGGGCATGGTGCAGGGCCTGGTGATGCAGGCCATGCTGAACGGCGACCCGGCCAGCATGCCGGCCCTGGCCGAGCGCGTTTTCGTGTTGTACCTGCGTGGTCTGGAGGCCCGTCCATGAAGCTTTCTACCGATCGCCTGCGCCGCTGGGGCCTGGCCTTGCTGGCACTGCTGTTGCTGGGCGCCTTTGCACTGGCCATGCTGCGCTCGGGCCCGCTGGCACCGGTGCGGGTGACGGTGGCCCAGGCGCGCATGGGCAGCCTGGCCCCGGCCTTGTTCGGCGTGGGCACCGTGGAGGCACGCCGGGCCTACCTGATCGGCCCCACAGCGGCGGGCCGGGTGCGCACGGTGTGGGTGGACGTGGGTGACAGCGTCAAGGCCGGCCAGTTGCTGGCCGAGATGGACCCGGTGGACCTGGACGATCGGGTGCAGGCCCTGGACGCCTCGCTGGCGCGGGCCGCCAGCCTGGTGGGTGCGGCACAGGCCCAGCGCCAGGACGCGCAGGCCCGCCAGGAACTGGCCGCGGTCAACGCCCGCCGCTATGTGGACCTGGGCGAGAAGAGCTTCATCAGCACCGGCGCGGTGGAGGCCAAGTTGCAGGAGCAAACCTCGGCCGATGCCGCGCTGGCGGCAACAGACGCCAACCTCGCCGCCGCCCGACAAGACCAGCAGCGCCTGGCCGCCGAGCGTGCCGGCCTGCGCCAGCAGCGTAGCAACGTGCGGCTGCTGGCACCTGCCGACGGGGTGGTGACCAGCCGCGACGCCGAGGCCGGCAGCACCGTGGTGGCCGGTCAGGCGGTGCTGCGCGTGATCGAGCCCGCGTCGCTGTGGGTGCGGCTGCGGCTGGACCAGGGCCGCTCGGCTGGCCTGGCCACAGGCCTTCCGGCCCAGATCGTGTTGCGTTCGCGCTCCGGACAGCCCTTGGCCGGACAAGTGGCCCGCGTCGAGGCCCTGGGCGACAGCGTGACCGAAGAGCGCATCGCCCAGGTGGCGTTTGCCAAGGTGCCGGCCGGCGTGGCCGTGGGTGAACTGGCCGAGGTGACGCTGCAAGCCGCCAAACTGGCCCCCGCCGTGCTGGTGCCCAACGCCAGCCTGCAGCGTCGCGGTGAACAGACGGGGGTCTGGCAACTGGCCGGTGGTGCGTTGCGTTTCACGCCGGTGCGCACCGGCCTGCGCGACCTGGATGGCCGCGTGCAGGTGCTGGAGGGGCTGAAGGACGGTGACGAGGTGGTGGTCTACAGCGAGAAGGCGCTGCAGCCCGGCAGCCGCGTGAAGGTGGTGGACGAACTGCACAAGGCCGCCCCATGATCAGCCTGGCCGGCCGCGACATCCTGCACGCCTGGCCCAAGTTCGTCTTCACCGGCCTGGGCCTGGGCCTGCTGATCGGCGTGACGCTGAGCATGGCCGGCATCTACCGCGGCATGGTGGACGATGCGCGCGCCCTGCTGAACAACAGCGGCGCCGACCTGTGGGTGGTGCAGCAAGACACCCAGGGCCCCTATGCCGAAGCGTCCAGCCTGCACGACGACGTGGTGCGCAGCCTGCGCGGCCTGCCCGGCGTGGCACGGGCCGCCAACGTCACCTACCTCACCATGCAGGTGCGCTTTGACGGCGGCGACGTGCGCGCCATGGTGGTGGGCTTTGAGCCCGGCCAGCCTGGCGAACCCGGCTACCTGGTGGCCGGGCGCCACATCACGCGCAGCCACTACGAGGCGGTGGCCGACGTGCGCACCGGCCTGGCGCTGGGGCAGCGCATCCGCATCCGCCGCCAGGACTACACCGTGGTGGGGCTGACCCGCCGCATGGTGTCCTCGGGCGGCGACCCCATGGTGTTCATCCCGCTCAAGGACGCGCAGGAGGCGCAGTTCCTCAAGGACAACGACGCCATCGTCAACGACCGCGCCCGCACCGCCGCCAACCCCGGTCTGAACCGCCCGGGCGTGCCCGGCCTGCTCGACGCCGTCATCGCCTCGCAGGCGGCCAACCACAACGTCAACGCGGTGCTGGTGCAGGTGGCCGCCGGGCAGGATGCCGAAGCGGTGGCCCAGCCCATGCGCCGCTGGAAGCACCTGGAGGCTTACACCCGGGCGCAAATGGAAGAGATCCTGATCGCCAAGCTCATCGCCACCTCGGCCAAGCAGATCGGCATGTTCCTGGTCATCCTGGCCATCGTCAGCGCGGCCATCGTGGCCTTCATCATCTACACCATGACCCTGGGCAAGATCCGTGAGATCGCGGTGCTCAAGCTCATCGGCACGCGCAACCTCAGCATCGCCGGCATGATCCTGCAGCAGGCCCTGGGCCTGGGCCTGATCGGCTTTGTGGTGGGCGAACTGGCCGCCACGCTGTGGGCGCCGGTGTTCCCCAAGTACGTGTTGCTGGAACCGGGTGACGCCCTGCGCGGCTTCGCCGTCGTGATGGGCATCTGCGCGCTGGCCAGCACGCTGGCGATCCGCGCCGCGCTGAAGGTGGACCCGGCCGAGGCCATCGGAGGCTGAGATGAGCACCCCCGCCATCCACATCCAGGGCCTGCGCAAGCGCTACGGCAGCGGCGACACCGCGGTGGACGCGCTGAAGGACGTCCACATGCGGGTCGCGCCCGGCGAGGTGGTGGGCCTGATCGGCCCCTCCGGCTCGGGCAAGAGCACCCTGCTGAAGTGTCTGGGCGCCGTCATCGAGCCCACCGCCGGCCGCATGGAGCTGGGCGGCCAGGCCATCTACGACAACGGCTGGCGCATCCCCGATCTGCGGGCGCTGCGGCGCGACCGCATCGGCTTCGTGTTCCAGGCGCCTTACCTCATTCCCTTCCTCGACGTCACCGACAACGTGGCCTTGCTGCCCATGCTGGCGGGCCGGCCGAACGCCGAGGCGCGAGCGAGGGCACTGGAGCTGCTGCAGGCCCTGGACGTGGGCCACCGCGCCAAGGCCCAGCCCTCCGAGCTCTCAGGCGGTGAGCAGCAGCGCGTGTCCATCGCCCGGGCGCTGGCCAACCGGCCGCCGGTGATCCTGGCCGACGAACCCACCGCGCCGCTGGACAGCGAGCGTGCATTGGCCGTGGTGCGCATCCTCAACCAGATGGCCCAGCAATTCCAGGCGGCGGTGATCGTGGTCACCCACGACGAGAAGATCATCCCGACCTTCCAGCGCATTTATCAAATCCGCGATGGCCGCACCACCGAAGAGGCCGGCGAGGGACGCGCCGTTTGAGTCGAAAGGAGAGACCTTCAAGGCGGTCGACGCTCAACCTGCCATGGGTCCCATGAAGTTCAATGGGGCTACCTTGAGTGACCGCACCCGCGAGGTTCGGAGCCCTTGTTTGTGCAGTCTGGCAATCGGGGCGAAGTGAGCGAGTGCAGGAAGGCCACGATGGCATCGCGATCATCTCGGCCGATCGGCAGGGGTCTGATGCGCGGGTCTTGCACTGGGTCTTGGGGCCAACCGCCGGCGATGTAGTGGTCGAGCACCTCCTCCAGCGTGTCCAAGGAGCCGTCATGCATGTAGGGCGCGGTGAGCGCGACATTGCGCAGGCTGGGCGTTCGAAACGCTCGTACGTCCGAAGCTTGCATGGTCACTTCCTGCCGCCCCTGGTCACTGACGTCGAGAGCACTTACCCGGCGCAATTGGTCGGGCGTCATCACCGACGTGACGCCCGGGATGAGTTCCACCCGCAGCTCGTGTTGACGCTTGGCTTCGCTTCTCATCTGTGACCCTACGTTGTGGAAGCGCTGGTCTGTGAACAGCGCATCGCGCTCGCCAATGGGATGGCAGTTCGCGCAGCCCTGCTCGAGGAAGAGTTTGAAGCCACGCTGCTGCTGTGGCGTGATCGCGTCGGGCTGGCCACCGTAGCGCCAGCGGTCAAACGGCGAGTCTGCTGCCAGCAGCGTTCGTTCATAGGCGGCCAGCGCTGCGGCCATGCGGCGCGGGGTAGGGCGTGGCGAGCCATAGGCTCGGCGGAACAGCCCGCGGTATTCAGGCCAGTTGGACAAACGCGAAACCACACCGACCAAAGTGGGGTTGGCCATTTCGTCCGGATGCAGCATCGGCATCACGGCCTGTGCCTCCAGGCTGCCCGCACGGCCATCGTGAAACAAGTGCTTCACGTAGGCCACGTTGAGCAGGGTCGGGGCATTGCGGCGCAGGCTCACACCTTCCATGCCGACCGAGGTGCGGAGTTCGTTGGCTGTGAACCCCTGCTCCGGCAGGTGGCACATCGCGCACGACAGCGTGCCGTTGATGGACAACCTTCTCTCGAAGAAGAGCGCTCGCCCGAGCGACACCTGCGCAGGCGCTGGCGTCGCCATCGGTGGCAAGCCCAATGGCACCCCGGCGACCGCGGTTGTTGATGCCATGCCAAGCAACCCCAAGAGCGCTGCGCACGCGACCGTGGCACGCTCAAACAGACGACAGGTGCGAAGGCCAAGCATGTGCACTCAATCGCGCTTTCGCGGGCGCGCATCAGCCTCAAGACCCAGCGTGCGCAGGTCGTTGACGATGGCCTCCGGTGCGAGCGTGGCCACGCTGTAGACCTCGCGTACCTGCCAACGCGCATCAACGAGAAAAATCTTCAGCAGATGGTTCAGTGTGCGGGTGGCACGCCCTTGTGCGTCGGTCTCCACCGAGACGTCCTGGCCGAAGCCAGACAGCAAAGGCAGCAGTCGCGGTACGGACGCTGTCGTCAGGAAGCGCCAGCGCAAGTGCTCGTCCCGGGCACGTGCGCCGCCATACATCGCCATCTGCGCTGGCGTGTCGTTGGTCGGGTCGAAACTCAGGCTGAGCAGTTGCGCCTGGGACGCCAGCGCTGGGTCGCGCCGTAACGCGTCATGCGCGGTTTCCATCGCGCGCCAGGCCAGCGGGCAGCCCTCGGGGTCGCGACAGTAGGTGTACATGAACGACAGGACCGAAAGTCGCCCCGCCAGCAAGGCATGCAATCGATGTGTCCTGCCATCGCTGGCAACGACCTCGCCGTCAGGGGCGGTGAACAGCCGCGGCAGGCGATAGCTGCCAGGCGCGGGCAGACGGGCTGCGTCCAGTGTGGGGTGCGACCCAGCCGGCCGCGGCTGCTCAGCGTTGGATGCGGCCCGGACCACACAAGGTGCGGCCCAGGCCAGCAGCCCCAACGCGCTCAGCCGCACACGCCACAAGCGCGCGGCGTCTTGCATGGTGGCGGCCTCGTGCGTCAGCGTGCCTGCGCGACGCGCAGGTCGCCAGCCGCCGGTGCCAGGTCGGCCAATGCCTTGCCGGACGGCCTTGCAGTGAACTTCATGTGGTGCGCGCGGCCGAGCTTCAACTTGGCGAAGTCGACCTCGAACTTTTGCACCAGTTCCTTGCCATCCCAATCGTAGGCTCGCAGCACCTGTTCGTTGTCGTCACCCTTCTTGTCCCAGTTGGCCAGCAACGACGAGCTGATGTACACCCGCTTGCCATCCCAGCTTTGCGACACCATGTTCACCTGCTTGCCAGTGACCTTGGTGTAGGTCTGTTTGGGCGCTTCGGGGTTGCTCATGTCGAAGTAGCGCGTGGTGCCGTCCATGAAGGTGTTGACCCACAGGCCCTTGCCGTCGGCCGAAATGGAGATGTCCACCGGCAGCGGGATCTTGGCCGGGTCGCCGATGGTGGCCACGTCCTTCGCCTGCCACTGTCCCTGCGCATCCTGCTTGACGAGCCAAAGCTTGCTGGTGAGCGCGGTGGCCGTGACGGCCCAGTTGTCGCCCTCCTTGAGCGACCAGCGGATCTCCAGCGGTGCACCGGGCACGTTGAACACCTTTTGAGGCTTCATGGCCTTCACGTCCCAGGCCACCATGGTGCTGCCAAAGTGCTTCATGGCCTCGCCATCCTTCACCAGCTTGCCCAGGTCCATCATGTAGTTGTTCCAACCCGTGAAGCTGGAGGTGAGCATGATGTTCTTGGCCGGGTTGATGGCGATGTCATAGCCAAACCCGTCGCCCTTGGCGCCACCCAGATCGCCAACGGGCATGGGGTACGTGTCAACGATGTCGCCCTTGTTGTTGAACAGCACCAGGCCGGTCGCGCCGCCATGGTCTTTCGCGTTCGACAGCGCTTGCACAAGCATGCGTCCCGGCATGGCATAAAAGGTGTGCGGCCCGACGAAGCCCGTCTTGGCCGTCAGGTTGCTGATCGTCTTCACGAGCTTGGGCTGCTCGGGGTTGACCATGTCGAAGACGAAGATCTTGTTGTCGTCCAGCCGGCCGGCCCACAGGAACCGGCGATCGTCGGTGAAACCCATGTGGTGCGCCTCGCCACGGCCGGGCAGAACGACCTTGTGGACCACCTGGCCGTACTTCTTGCTCTTCGGGTTGGCGTCGATGGTGACCAGCTTGTCGTTGCCGTCTCCCATGCCTTTGATGCCCAGCGTCCAGATGTGGACGAAGTCTTCCTGACCTTTGATGAGGTTGGCGGTGTAGGGCGAGTTGCAGGTCTCATCGGCGAGAGCGAGCAGGGGAAGGCCGATGACGGCCGCGGCAAGAGCGTTCAGGATCCATGGCTTGGGCATTGCAGTCTCCTCGTGTGGTTTGCTGCAGCCAGATTGGCCCTGACCAGCAGCCGGTATTGAACATACCGATTGGTATGTTTTTCCTTCGAGGCCGCTTTGTCAATCGGCGTGTTCGATATGCAGCGCCACCCTGGCATAGCGCTCAAACTGAAGCAGTGCCTGCCGGATGCTGCCCTTCGCGTTGCGCGCGCGGCCCACGTGCAGAGCCCCTTCGATCGTGTAAAGCAACTGTTCGGCCAGTTGACGCTCGCTCGTCGTCGCCCTGCGGCCGGAACGCCGCGCAATGAGCTTGAACTCTGCGGTGGAGGCGTCCAGCCAACGCGCCAGACCCTGTTCGCACTGCTGCCTGATCGGCGAGCCGTCCTCGTACTCCTGCGCAACGATCAGGAACAGGCAGCCGCAGCGAAACCAGGGGTCAAGGCTGTAGATGCGATCGAGTGCTGCAAGATAGGCCCGCAGGTGCTTCAGCGCCGTGGGTTGACTGCCCAGATCGACGGCTGCGAGGGTTGCCGCTCCGCGGTCGCCGAAGTGCCGCAGCATGGCCGAGACGAAGGCATCCTTGTCGCTGAAGTGATGAAAGAAGGCCCCCTTGGTCACACCGACTTCCGCACACACGCTTTCCAGCGTGGTCTGTTTTGCGCCCTGGTTCAGCACTGCAGCGACACCTGCATTCAGCAGATCAATCTTGCGTGACGGGCGGGGCATCTGGTCTCCGAGGCACAGGCGGGTGCAATGAGGCGAGTGCGAATTATGCGTGCCCGAAGACAAGCGGGGCCATGCCAGACGCAGGGATACCTGTCCTTGTGCAGAGGTGAGTCCATCGGCACCGCTCGGGTGGCTGAATCGCTCCCGATCGAACCCACCGCGCCGCTGGACAGCGAGCGCGCGCTGGCGGAGGTGTGCATCCTCCACCAGCTGGTCCCAGCAATTCCAGGCGGCGGTGATCATGCTTACCCACGACGAGAAGGTCATCCCGACCTTCCAGCGCATCTGCCAAATCCGCGACGGCCGCACCACGGAGGAAGCCGGCGAGGGGCGAGCCGTCTGAGGTCAGCCGATCACTCCAGCCGGTAGCCCGCGTGGCAGGCCACGCACGACTGGTTGAGTTGCGCCAGTGCGCCCAGCGCGGCCTTCCAGTCGCCCGTGACCGAAGCGTCCTTGGCGGCCAGGGCGAAGCGGCTGGCACTTCGGTGCATCGCCGATCCGGCGTCCTGCATGCCCTGGGGCATGAACTGGGCCACCTCGTGGGCACCGTGCGAGACGAGTGAGGACATGCCCAGCCGCTGCTCCGCGATCTCGGCGGCAGCGTCGTAGTCGGCACGGGAGAGGGCCTCCTGGATCTGGCCCAGCGCGGCCAGGTGGTCGCGCATGTTGGTCAGGGTGTGGGTGCGCAGCGGCTCGGGAAACCGCACGGCCTGCCGTGCATCCACTGGCGTGGGCGCCGCTGGGTGTTGATGCTGGTGTTGGTGCATGCCGGGGTCATGGCTTTGCGTGAGCGCGGTGTTCGGCAGGACGAGGACGACCGCGATCAGGCCAATGGCCCGGATGCTGTGGAGACGAGAGTTCATGCTTGGCATCATGCGTTGGCAATGTCCTGCGTGCATATGATTTCGGTCATATCCATCGCCGCCCCCAACAGCCATGTCTGAATTCACTGTTCCTGCAGCGCTGCGTGATCTGGCCTCGCTGCGCACGATCTTGAAGGGCGAGCCGGTCTTTCGCGTGGATACACCGGCGCGTCATGTGTATTTCCTGCTGCGAGGGCGCGTGGCGCTGAATCGGTTCGGTCCTTTGGGCGAAGAGGTGGCCATCCACGTGGCGGGCGCGCGCCTTGTCCGACCAGAGCGTGTGCGACACCTGCTGCTCACCGAAGGGCGTGGCAAGCCGCCCATTTACACGCTGCGCGGCACCGTGCGCGAACTTGCCGGCCAGCTCGGGCTGACGCATGAATCGCTGTACCGCACGCTGGCAGCCATGACACGGGATGGCAGCATTGAGCGCGCAGGGAACGACATCAAGCTCTGCCATTGAGCGGCCAAGGCCTATGCAGACGGGTCGCGTTTCATGAAGGTCACCACCTGCATGTCGGGCGCATTGCGGGACCCACACTGCGCTCCCGCGCCTGCTTCGGCTTCAGCCTCGGCCACGTGCAGCAGGTTGATCACGTCCACGTAGTCGCGGTCCTTCACCATCATCAGCGCGGTGCGGCCCACTTCGTTGCGGGCCTTGGGGTCGGCACCGGCGTCCAGCAGCACCTGCACCACGGCGGCCTCGCCTTGGCCAGCGGCATACATCAGCGGGCGTACGCCAAAGCCGATGCAGGCCTCCTTGTTGGCGCCGGCGTCCAGCAGGGCTTGCACCACCTCCGGGTGGCCGCGGTCTTCGTCGGCGTTGTGGCAGGCGTAGAACAGCGCGGTGTAGTCGCGCTCATCGGTGGCGTCCACGCCGGCCCCGGCGGCCAGCAACACCGCCACCACGTCACGTTGGCCCAGGTTGGCGGCCAGCATCAAGGGCGTGATGCCGCCTTCGCCCGGAGCGTCCAGCGCGGGTGGCACGGCCAGGCGGGTCACGGCCTCCAGGTCGGCATGGTGAATGGCTTGCAGGAGTGCTCGGTTCATGGTGCGGCCCAAGGTGAGGCGGCATACTAGCCTGGGTATCCGGCCTGTGCCATAACCTCAGAGGGCGCAGGGTCACCCTCACTGCACCGCAAAGGCCACCAGCACGGCCGCCAAGGCCAACAAGGCCAGCCCCAGCACAAACACCAGCTCAGCCCAGGCCTCGGCGCCAGGCCACAGGCGGCGTTGGCGCATGGAGAGAAACGACATCACCGCACTGGTCAAAAAGACCAGGCTGTCCACTGCCACCAGCTTGTCGTTCAGTACGCGCAGGTGGTCGCCCGCGCCGAGGTGGGCGATGGACAGCACGGTCATGCACACGCCCACCATGGTGGCCGAGGTGGGCAGGATGTGCACCGACAACCCGCGCCCCGGCTCGCCCCCGGTCAGCGCCCAGTGGGCGCGGGCTGTCACCTCGCGTTCGCTCATGCCGCGTCGACCTGCAGTGCGGCTTCGGCATGGCCGGTGCGGATGGCCCAGTCCTGCACGTCCTGCAGGTGCTGCATGGCCAGGGCCTGGTCCACGCTTTCATGACCGTGGCGGGCCAACCGTGCCTGCTGCAGGTCGATGCTTGCCTGCGCACGCTCCAGCATCGCCACCTGCGCCAGGTTGAGCTGCCCGCTGCGCAAGCCCAGCGCAATCCAATGCTGTTGTTCGGCGTCACGGGCTGCCGCCACGCGCAGGTGCAGGCGGTCCAGGCTGGCGTGCACAGGGTGTGTGACATGACGATGCCCGGCCTTGTGCCTGCCGGGCGCTTTGGCCGACGTTTTGGCAGCTGCCTTGGCGGGCGCGCTGACCGGCGTGGTGGCGGCATGGGCGGCCAGGCTGGTGGAGGCGGCTACCGCCAGGGTAAGGGTGGCCAGGGCAATGCGTGTGTTCATGGTGCGTACCTCTTGTGGTGCATGAAGGGATGGACCGGCAGGCCGGCCCGCTGGTTGCAACCTGGCCTGTTCAGCCCAGGTTGATGGGAACGAAGATCTGCTGCTGGTCGCGCTCGATCAGCAGGGCCAGGTGCTGGGGATGGCTGCGCAGGGCCTCGCGCACCTGGGCCACGGCCTGCACGGGCTTGCCGTTCACGGCCAGCAGCACATCACCGGCTTGCAGGCCCGCCAGTTGCGCCGGGCCGCTCACCTGTTCGATCAGCAGGCCGTGGTCCACGCCGGCGCTGCGCAGCTCGGCCTTGTCCAGCGGGCGCAGGGCCACGCCCAGCGAGGCGCCCTCGCCCTCGGCCACGCTGGCCTCGCGCGGGCCGTCGGCGCGGCCCAGTTGCACGCTGAGCTCGCGCTCCGCCTTGTCGCGCCAGACGCGCAGCGCGGGCTTGTCGCCCGGTTGGGCCAGGCCCACGCGGCTCGAGACGTCGCTGGCGGTGTGCACCGGGGCTCCGCCGAACGAGGTGATGACGTCGCCGGCCTTGAGCCCCGCACGGGCGGCGGCGCTGTCGGGCTCGACGCTGGCCACCAGGGCGCCATCCGGGCTGCCCATGCCGAAGGATTCGGCCAGCGGCGCCGACAGGTCTTGCAGGCTCACGCCCAGGCGTGCGTGGTCCACGTGGCCGTGCGCGACGATCTGGTCCTTGGCGTGCAGCGCCACGTCGATGGGGATGGCGAAGGCCAGGCCCTGGAAGCCGCCGCTGCGCGAGTAGATCTGGGCATTGATGCCCACCACCCGGCCAGCGGCGTCGAACAGCGGGCCGCCCGAGTTGCCGGGGTTCACCGCGGCGTCGGTCTGGATGAAAGGCACGTAGCTGTCGCCCGGCAGCGAGCGGCCCTTAGCGCTGACGATGCCTTGGGTGGCCGTCTGCTCGAAGCCAAAGGGGGCGCCGATGGCCAGCACGTAGTCGCCCACCTGCACGGCGCGGGCGTCGCCCAGGCGGACGGTGGGCAGGCCCTTGGCGGCGATCTTCAGCACCGCGATGTCGGTGGCGGTGTCCACCCCCAGCACCTTGGCCGAGAACTCGCGGCGGTCGCTGAGCTTGACCGTGACCTGCTTGGCCTCGCGCACCACGTGGGCGTTGGTGAGGACGAGGCCGTCGGTGCTGATGATGAAGCCCGAACCCTGGCCCCGGAACGGCGTGGCGCCGCTGGGCGGCATCTGGAAGCCGGGCATGCCCCGGAAGAAACGGAAGAAGGGGTCGTCGTCGGCCGAGGGGCCGTCGCGTTCGTCGGCGTTGTGCAGGCCGGCCACGGTCACGCCCACCACCGCCGGCCCCTGGCCTTGCACGATGGCGCGGTAGTTGGGGGCGGTGCCCGGAGGCAAAGGCGCTGCCTGCGGGGCCGGCGCGGGCGACGAGGACACTGGCGTGGCGGTGGCATCGGCCGTGTGCGCGGGGTTGAGCCATTCGGGCCAGGCCCAGCCCTTGGCCGCGGCGCTGCCCAGCGCCACCGAGAGTGCGGCCGCCAGTGCGGCCGTGGCGAATACGCGTTGCTTCATCGTGGATCTCCTTGCGAATGCCGGTCGGTGGTCCGACCTTGAGAGGCACTCTAGAAACCCAAGATGAGCGCTGCGTGAGGCGAAGGTGAGGCGAACGTTAAGGCGCTGCCGTGCCTGCCGCAGCGTGCAGCGGCAGTTGCACCTGGGCCCGCAGGCCGCCCATCGGCGAGGTGCGCAAGCTCACCTCGCCGCCATGCTGGCTGGCCACCGCGCGTGCGATGGCCAGGCCCAGGCCGGTGCCCTCGCTGCGCTGACCCTGGCGGCGGTGGAAGCGCGCAAACGCGGCCTCGCGCTCGTCGGGTGGGATGCCTGGGCCGTCGTCGTCCACCGTCAACTGCGCCTGGCCATCGGCCACCCGCAGATGCACCCGCACCTGCGGGGCCTCGCCAGCGTGCCGTATGGCGTTCTCCACCAGGTTGCGCAGCAGGCTGCGCAGGTCTTCGGCCAGGCCCACGCCAGGCAGGGCTGCAGGCGCATCGAGCGACAACCGGGCACCACGGGCCTCGGCCAGCGGGGCGGCGTCGGCCACGGCCTGGCGCGCCACCTCGGCCAGGTCCAGTGCCACCATGGGCCGCAGGTGGCCGGGCTCGGCGCGCGCCAGCGCCAGCAGCTGCTCCACCTGGTGGGCAGCACGGTCCACGCCGGCACGCAGGCGGCGCACGGCCACGGCCCGTTCCTCGTCGCTGCAGGCGCCCTGCAGCAGGCTGATCTGCAGCTTCAACGCGGTGAGCGGTGTGCGCAGCTCGTGGGCGGCGTCGGCCACGAAGTGGCGTTGGGCCACGAAGGCCTGGTCCAGCCGTTGGAGCAGCGCGTTGAAGGCCTGCACCAGGGGCGCCACTTCGGTCGGCAGGTCATCGGCGGGCAAGGGCGCCAGCGAGTGCGCGTCGCGCTGGCGGGCTGCCAGCTGCACCCGTTGCAAGGGTGCCAGCGACAGGCCCACCAGCCACCACATGGCCAGGCCCACCAGCGGCGCCGCCACCACGATGGGCAGCACGCTGCGGCCGGCCGCCGCCGCCGCCAGCTGGCGCCGCACCGACAGCGGCTGCGCCACCTGGATGATGCGCAGCGGCGTGGCGGCACCGAACACGCGCCAGGTGGTGGTGCCCACCTCAACATTGCTGAAGCCCAGCACGGTGCGCGGCGGCAGGCGCCACTCCTGGCGCTGGGCGCCGTTGCTGTAAAGGGCCAGGCCATCCACCGACCAGATCTGCACCAGGTAGTCGAAATCGGTGTTGGTCAGGACGGCGCGCTCGTCGTCGGGAATGCGGCCTTGGTCGCGCAACGACAAGGCCATCTGCCGCAAGTGGTAGTCGAACAACTCGTCGGCCTCGGCACGCACGCTGGCGTAGGTGGCGGCCGCCACACCCAGCGCGGCCAGGGCCGCCAGGCCCAGCAGGAAGACAAACAGCCGCAGGCGCAGCGAGCGCAGGTCGGGGCGGATCATGTCTGCTTGGCGGGCCCTGCGTAGTAGCCCACGCCTCGCACGGTGTGGAGCAGATCATCGCCGAGCTTCTTGCGCAGCTGGTGCATGTAGACGCTGATGGCGTTGCTCTCCAGCTCTTCGCCCCAGCCGTAGAGGCGGTCTTCGAGCTGGGCGCGCGAGAGGATGGCGCCGGGCCGCTCCAGCAAGGCCTGCAGCACCGCGAATTCACGCGCCGAAAGCAGCACCGCCCGGCCGCCGCGTGTGACCTCTCGGGTCGCTGGGTCCAGGCTCAGGTCGCCCACCGCCAGCGTGCCTGTGGCCCGGCCGGCCAACCGCCGGCCCACGGCGCGCAACCTGGCCAGCAACTCCTCCAGTTCGAAGGGCTTGACCAGGTAGTCGTCGGCGCCGGCGTCGAGCAGGCTGACCTTGTCCTGCAAGGCGTCGCGCGCGGTGAGCACGATGACGGCCGTGAAGTCGCCACGCGCCCGCATGGCCTTCAACACGGCCAGGCCGTCTTGCCTGGGCAGGCCCAGGTCCAGCAGCAGGGCATCGAAGCGTTCGCTGGCCAACACGGTGGTGGCCAGCGCACCGTCGCGCACCCAGTCGACAGCAAAGCCTTGCCTGCGCAGCACCTCGCGCAGGCTCTCGCCCACCATCTCGTCGTCTTCCACCAGCAGCACACGCATGAACTTCAAGGATCCGTACTCGCCCGCGCCAGCATAGCGCGTGCGGGGCAAGTGTCACCCGAAGGCGGCGGCCGGTGCGCGCCTTCAGAACGCGTAGCCGACCTTGGCTTCCAGCAGCGTGTTGCTGGCCCGGCTCAGGCCGGCACCAATGTCGGCGCTGCGGCTGGCCTGGCGGCGCAGGCCCAGGCCCAGACTCACATGGTCCAAGCGGTAGTCCAGGTCGGCGCCGAGCTGCACGGCCGTCAGGTGCTTGGTCTTGCCCGCCACCTCGGTGGTGACCATGCCCAGGCCAGGGCCGGCGCCCAGGCTCAAGGCCGGCGTCAGGTTCACCATCCAACGCGGGTTGAGCTCCAGCGTGCTGAGCTTGACGCCCGCGTGGTCATAGCTGCCCCACGAAAGCTTGGTGCGGATGGCGCCTGTGGGCGGGGCCAGCAACAGGCAGTTGAAGGCCAGTTCGACGCCCGCGTAGCCGGCGCTGTCCAGGCCGTTGGGCTTGAGGGTGCCGCCTGCGAGCGAGAGCACGGCGTCGGCCTTGTAGCCGGCGCCTTGCACCGGCAGGAATTGCCATTCGCCGGCCGTGGCCGCTTGGGCCGCGCCGAACAGAGCCAGGGAGATGAGAGCCGATTTGAAAGGGGTGCGCATGGTCGTTGGGTTCAGGGTTGAGAAACCAGGCCCATGCTAGGGAGGCGCCTCGCCCGGGTCGGTGACCCAGGTCACCAAGGACGGACGGCCGTTTGCCTGCCACCACAAACGATCTGCCAGATTTTTTGATACGTTATGGGGTACCTGTTGGCCCGCGCCGCCATTCGGCCTGGGCGACCAGCACCGCACCCTGCGGCAGGTGTACCCAGTGTTCGTCCGTCAAGGGCACGCGGGCATTGAGCGCCACGTCCTGTGCGCCGTCGTGGGCTTGGATGCGCAAGCTGGATGCCGCCAGCTCACCCCATCGGCGCAACGGTTTTGACGATGGGCCGGGCGCCACCTTCCCGCCAAGTCGGGCTGTCGGTCAGACCCGGCAGGTCGCGCTCGTTGTACCAGGCGATGTCCCTGCCATCCCAGTGCGGAGCGGACAGGCCGCCATGTCGAGAGAGCACTTCCAGTGACAAGGACACCATGTGGGGTGTGCTGGCGCACATGCCGAAGAGCTCGCGCAGGGGCCTCTCCTCAGAGTTTGCGCAAGACGCGCACATGCATGGGGCGCGTGAAGCGGGCGCCGTCCACCCCACAGTGCGGCTGGAAGGCGGCCCGCACCTCGGCCAACTTGGCTTCGTCAATGCGGTGGTCGGCGTAGGTGGGTCGCATCATGCGCTGCTCGAACTCGCCAAAGTCGCCAAAGCGCACGGGCATCTCGAAGCGGCGTTCGGCCACTTGCGCCCAGGCGCCGGTCAGCAGGGCCTTATCCAGTGCCGCCTGCGCGGCGGCGCGCACCACGCCTTCGTCGTTGAACAACCGGATCACCGCGTTGAGCGCGCCGGCATAGACCGGCTCCGACACATAGAGGTGGCCCCCCACCCGCAACACCCTGGCCACCTCGCCCAGCGCCTGGCCCAACAGCGAAAGCGGCACATGGTGCAGCGATTTCAACATCAGAGCCAGATCAAAACTGGCATCGGGAAACGGAATGGCCTGGGCGCCTGCGGCGACAAAGCTCAGCCCACCGAGGGGCGCGGCCAGGTTCTTGGCGTGTTGGCGCTCGTCCACTTCCAGGCCGGTGACCTGGCTGTCCGGGTGGCGTGCCAGCAGCGCCCGCGCCAGATTCGCGTTGCCACAGCCCAGCTCCACGATGTGTTGCCCACCCAGCGGCAGCAGGCTGGACAACACCGTCAATTCATCGTCGACAAGCAAGGGGGTGGCAAGGGTGTTGAGCACGGACTGTCTCGGGTTGGGCATATCAATGGCAACGCGCATCGGCCACATTGAGCATGTGCTGGGCCATGTCGGCAAAGGCTTTGTGAATCGCACTGCGCAGGGTCGTGTCGGCCACCTGCTCGTCCAACGCCTGTCGCATGCACAGCATCCATTCGTCACGCTCGGCTGGACCAATCTGGTAAGGCGCGTGGCGCATGCGCAACCGGGGGTGGCCGCGCTCCTGGGCATACAGCGGCGGGCCGCCGAACCAGCCGCTAAGGAACTTGAACAGGCTGTCGGCACTGCCTTCCAGCGTCTGCGGGTGAATGCGACGCACTGTGTAGGCCTCGGGCAACTCGTCCATCAGTTCGTAGAAGCGCCGAACCAGCGCACGCACGGCCGGCTCGCCGCCCAGGCGGGCGTAAACACTGTCCGCGGTCACGGGCGGGTGGGTCGGGGTTGGGATCATGGTTTGCTTTCTGTGCGCTCAGCGGTACTGGCGCAGGTAGTGCCATTCGAAGCCGCGCTTGGCCCAGTGAAACAGGCGGTTGGGAGGCAGGATCCAGTTGTGCTTCGGCGTGCGCCAGATCAGCGTGCCGTGGTCGATGGCGTCCACGATGCACATCAGCTCCACCTTGAACGTGGCCTTGGCGGGCTGACCCCGCCACTCGGCCAGCACATTGGCGGCTGCGGCCGCAGCCTGCAGATCGGCCATGTGGGCTTGTTTGGGCATCCAGTCGGGCCCTGGGTAGCTGCCTGAATCGCCGGCCACGTACACGCGCTCGCGGCCCGCCACGCGGCAATGGGCGTCGGCCTGCAGCAAGCCACCGGGCGAGCGTGGCAGGGCGGTGGCGTCGAACCAGGCGTTGCCGGTCATGCCCGGCATGAAGAGGATCAGGTCGGCGGCCAGCTCACCACCGTCGGTCACCACCTTGTCGGCCTCGAAGCGTTGGAGCTTGTGGCCCAGGTGGGTGTGGATGCCGCGCCGGGCCATCTCGGCCAGCAAATGCTTCACCGCCTTGGGGCCCAGGCGGTTGCCGGGCTCGGCGGACGGGTTGAAGAAGCTGATCTGGAAACGCTCGCGCCGCCCTTCACGGCGCAGTTGCTCGTCGATGCCGAACAGGAACTCGAACATCGGCCCGCCGCGCACGGCGGTGGGCTCGTTCGGGTTGCCGGCAAAGCCCACGGCGATGTGGCCGCCCGTCATCTCGCGCAGGCGGTCACGGATGCGCTCGGCCGCAGCAATGCCTTCGCAGGGGGTGATGGCGTGTGCTATGCCCGGCAGCTTTTTGATGAAGCGTCCCCCGGTGGCGATGACCAGGCCGTCGTTGACGACGTCGCCGGTGTGGGTGTGCACCACCCGGCCATCGTCACTGAGGCCGGTGACTTCGGCGGCCACGAAGCGCACGCGCTGGCGGTGCAGGAAATTGTCCAGCGGCACCACCAGGTCCTCGCGTTGGCGCAGGCCGCTGGGGATCCAGATGATGCCGGGCAGGTAGTGGAGTTCTGCACGCGGTGCCACCAGCGTGATCTCGGCGCGGGCGTCTCGTTGGCGCAGTTCTCGCACGGTGGACAGCCCGGCGAAGCCTGCGCCGAGCACGGTGATGCGTGCGGGTTTCTGCATGTGGTGCCTCAATGGTGGGATTTGGACATCAGCTTGATGATCTTGAGGTTGATCACCGCGAACCGGATCAGTTGCCAGACCAGTGAGGTTCGCATGTAGCGGGTGAACGCGGTGGGCGCCGGCGGGTAGTAGGCCTGTTGATAGGGCTCGCGGTTGGTGATCTTTGGGTTCATGCGCGGTCTCGGGGGGCTCGGTGGGTTGAGGGCTTCAATCGGGCATCAGCGACCAGCCGGGCTTGAGCTTGGCCTGGTAGATGAAGGCATGGTGCAGCAGGTACTTCATCCAGTGGCCGGCGAGGCCGATTTCGCCAAAGGTCAGGTTGATGTCCCGGCCGTAGTCCGGGTACTTCTCAAAATCGGGCACGACGGGAAAGACGGTCATGGTGGCCGCCGTGCCGCGGAAGATGTCCGAGCCGGTGGAGGCCACACAGGCGGCGCCCATTTCCGCCATCGAGGCGGTGTGGGTGGGGGCCGTGGCGCCGTTGATCATGTCGCGGATGCTCATGGCCACGGCCTTGGCCATGGCGGCGGAGGGCATGCCGGTGCGGGGTGCCGTGGGGTTGATGGGCGTGCCATTGGCGCTTTGCATGGGCTTGCTGATCAGGTGGGGCGGCGCGAATGCGATGCCCACCGCAAAGATGTTGCGGTAGCCGGGCGTCTGGTAAGTGCGCGGCCAATCTTTGGCGCTCCACGCCAGGAACGGGCGCGGCGCGTAGTCGGCATCGACCTTCATGAACCCGTTGGGGTTGAACAACTGGGCGGTGATGTCGTTGCCGTCCTGGCCATAGGCCTTGAGGCCTACGCCCGAGAACGGCGGGATCAGCATCGAGAAGTCGAACGCCAGTTCGTGGTGCAGGCCATCGAGTGTCTCGTAGTGGATGGTGCCGGCTTTCACCTGGGTGACGTGGGCGCGGGTGATCCATTCGATGCCGCGTTCGACCATCAAGGACTCGGCAAAGGTCTTGCCATTGGTGACGTAGCCGCCGCGCTTGATGTGCACGCCGCCCATGCCAAAGTCACCCAGTTCGTACTCGTTGCTGAGCCAGACGATGCGGGCGCGGTCTCGCACACCGGCCTCGCGCAGCACATGGTCCACGTTGTAGATGTACTCGAAGGCCGCACCCTGGCAGGTGCAGGTGCCGTGGCCGGTGCCGATGACGATGCTGCAGTGGCGGCCGCCGCGCATCTCGGCGATCACGGCCTGCAGCTTGTGGTTGGCCTCGACGGCATGGTCGGCAGCGCAGACCGACACGGTGTGGCCGTGCTCGGGCCCCAGGCCGGGCGTGGCCGAGAAGTTCAGTTTTGGCCCGGTGGCGTTCACCAGGTAGTCGTAGGCGATTTCGGCCTGCTGGCCCGCCCGCTTCTCATCGGTGTATTCGACGGTGACGAAGGGTTGGCCACGCTCCAATTTGCCATCAGGGTGGATGGAGATGGCCTTGGCCTGGTGGAAGTCCACCTTGGTCTTGCGGTAGATCTCGGCCAGGTCGAAGGTGACGTCCTTCTCCGCCATTTGCCCCACACCCACCCAGATGTTGGACGGGATCCAGTTCCAGTGTGGCTTGGGAGAGACCACCACGATGTCATGCTGACCGCCCAGCCACTTGTTCAAGTACCTGGCGGCGGTGTGGCCGGCGATGCCGGCACCCAAGATAACGACCCTCAACGTGTGTCTCCTGTTTCTGCTACTCAAAACAGCCCGCCGGCATGGGCCGTTCGGGCACTGCATGCGCCCTTCGGCGCCCTGATCAATGCTGGGTCTTGGCCACTGCAGCCAAGACCAGAGCCAGCGCACATGCGCCGGCTGAAAACAGCCAGCGGAAGATCTGCGCCTTGGGCACAAAACCCATGCCACGCACGAAGCCGGCGCTCATGGCCCAGAACAGGGCCAATGCCAGGGTGTGGTCAGCACGGCCGTCGGCCCTGACCAGCAGCGGCGGGTACAGCGTGCCGCCCAGCATGATGAGCAGCGCCACTGCCAGGCAGGGCAGGCTCAGGGCCGCTTGGGGTGTGTTTGGTGCGACCTTCACGGCCCCGCGTCCTCATCACGGGCCTGGGCGCGGGCGGCTTCGTTCTCGCCCCACATCGCGTTCATGACGGCCAGCAGGACGGCGAAGCCCACCCCCAGCATCCAGGCGAAATACCACATGGTTGGTCTCCTTCAGGTGGTGCTGTCTTCACCGATGACGATGCGCGTGGCGCTGGCGTATCGGTAAGGGGGCACCTCCAGGTTGGTGGGGGCGGGCTTGTTCTTGAACACCCGGCCGGCCATGTCGAAGGTGGAGCCATGGCAGGGGCAGAAAAAGCCGCCCGGCCAATCGGCCGGCAGGCTGGGGTTGGCGCCGCCCTTGGCGACGGCGTTGGGTGAGCAGCCCAGGTGGGTGCAGATGCCCACAGCCACAAACACGTCGGGCTGGATGGCGCGGTTGGCGTTGGTGGCATAGGCGGGTTGCTGGGGCTTGTTCGAGGCAGGGTCGACCAACTGCTCGTCGTGCCCCTGCAGTGCGGCCAGCATGTCGGGGGTGCGGCGCATCACCCAGATCGGCTTGCCGCGCCACTCCACCGTTTTGGCGCCACCAGGCGGGATGTCGCCGATCTCCACCTCCACCGGGCTGCCGGCGGCACGGGCGCGCTCGCTGGGGGCAAAGGACGACACCAGGGGCACGGCGGTGGCCAGGGCCGCCGCGCCACCCGCAGCCACCGTGGCCAGCAGCCAGGTGCGGCGCTCGGTGTCTTCGGCCTGCTCGGGCAGGCCTGGTTGTGAAAGCGGCAGGTCCATGGTGCGTGTCCTTGGGTCTCAGTAAGCGGTGTGCTCGTTGGCGTGGATGTGGGCCAGCGTGACCTTGCCGCGCATCACGCGGTAGGCCCACGAGGTGTAGAAGACGATCAGGGGCATGAAGACCAGCGTGGCCCAGAACATCAGCCCCAGCGTGAGCCGGCTGGAGACGCTGTCCCAAACCGTCAGGCTGGCGTTGGGCATGCTGGACGACGGCATCACGAAGGGGAACATGGCCGCACCTGCCGTGCCAATGACGCCGACGATGGCCAGCGCCGAGGCCACAAAGGCACTGAGCGTGCGTCCCGAGCTCACCAATGCGGCTGCCGCCAGAGCTGCGGCGATGCCCAACGCGGGCAGCGCCCAGAGCAGGGGCTGCCGGCCGTAATTCGCCCACCAGGCGTCGGCACTGCGGACCACGGTCTTGGCCAGCGGGTCGGGCAGGGCGGCGGGGTCGATGACGGAGGTGATGACATAGCCCTGGATGTCGCCCACGCGCAGCCACACGCCGGCCACCACGAAGGCCAGCGCCATGAGCATGGCGGCGCGGCTGGCGCCAAGGGCGGCACGGCGCTGGATGTCGCCCTCGGTGCGGTGGGCCAGGTAGGTGCCCCCGTGCATGGTGACCATGGCGCTGCTCACCACGCCGGCCAGCAGCGCAAAGGGGTTGAGCAACTCCCAGAAGCTGCCGGTGTAGGTGGAGACCAGGTAGTTGTCGAAGCCGAACGGCACGCCCTGCAGCAGGTTGCCAAAGGCCACGCCAAAGATCAGCGGCGGCACGGCCCCACCGATGAACAGGCCCCAGTCCCAGGTGCTGCGCCAGGTGGCGTTGTGGATCTTGCTGCGGTAGTCAAAACCCACGGGGCGGAAGAACAAGGCCCACAGCACCGCCAGCATGGCCCAGTAAAAGCCGCTGAAGGCCGTGGCATAGACCAGCGGCCAGGCCGCGAAGATGGCGCCGCCGCCGGTGATGAACCAGACCTGGTTGCCGTCCCAGTGCGGGCCAACGGTGTTGATGACCACGCGGCGCTCGTCGTCGCTGCGGCCCACGAAGGGCAGCAAGGTGCCCACGCCCATGTCGTGTCCGTCCATGATGGCGAAGCCGACCAGCAGCACGCCCACGAGCAGCCACCAGATGATCTTGAGGGTTGGGTAGTCCAGCATGTGCGTTCCTAGGTTCAAGCGTGCGCGGGCTCGTGCATGTAGCGGCCGGTGCCCAGGCTGCCCGGGCCCTGGCGGGCAAACTTCTGCATCAGGTACATCTCCACCACCAACAGCACGGTGTAGAAGCCCACGAAGCCGGCCAGCGAGCCGTACAGGCTGTTGACGCTCAGCGTGGACACGCTCAGGTGGGTGGGCAGCACGCCGTAGATCGTCCAGGGCTGGCGGCCGTACTCGGCCACCACCCAGCCCAGCTCGCAACTGATCCACGGCGCCGGCAACATCCACAAGGCCCACTTCAGCAGCCAGGGCTTCTGGGTGCAGGCGCTCTGCAGCGTGCTCCAGAAAGCCAGCCCGAACAGGGCCAGCATGGCGAACCCCAGCCCGACCATGATGCGGAAGCTCCAGAACATGGGGGCCACACGCGGCACCGTGTCGTGGGCCGCCTGGGTGATCATCTCGGGCGTGGCCTGGCGCACGTCGGCCACGTATTTCTTCAGCAGCAGGCCAAAGCCCAGGTCGGCCTTGTGCCGCTCCAGCAGTTCTTTGGCCGCCGGGTCGTCGCGGTGCTGGCGCAGGGTTTCGAGCGCCCCCACGGCCACGATGCCACGCTCGATGCGCGCGCGGTTCTTGGCCCGGATCTCATGGATGCCGGGGATCTCCTTGCTCACCGAGCGGGTGCCGATGAGGCCCATCAGCCAGGGCATTTCCAGCGACCAGTCGTTCTTGCTCTGGTCCTCGTTGATGCCGGCGATGAGCTTGAGCCCCGCCGGCGCAGGTTCGGTCTCCCACATGGCTTCCAGCGCGGCCATCTTGGTCTGCTGGGCTTCGCCCACGGTGTAGCCCGACTCGTCACCCAGCACGATCACGCTGGCCACCGACGCCAGGCCAAAGGCCGCCGCCACGCGGAAGCTGCGCTTGGCAAATTCCACATCGCGCCCCTTGAGCAGGTACCACGATGAGATCGAGAGCACGAACATGGCCCCGGTGACATAGCCGGCCGAGACGGTGTGCACGAACTTGGCCTGGGCGTCGGGGTTGAAGACCACAGCCCAGAAATCGGTCATCTCCATGCGCATGGTCTGGTAGCTGAACTCGGCGCCCACCGGGTTCTGCATCCAGCCGTTGGCGATCAGGATCCACAACGCCGACAGGTTGGTGCCCACCGCCATCAGCACCGTCACCATCAGGTGGCGGCCCTTGCTGAGCCTGTCCCAACCGAAGAAGAACAAACCGATGAAGGTGGATTCAAGAAAGAAGGCCATCAGGCCTTCAATGGCCAGCGGAGCGCCAAAGACGTCGCCCACGTAGTGCGAGTAGTAGGCCCAGTTGGTGCCGAACTGGAATTCCAGCGTGATGCCGGTGGTGACACCCAGCGCGAAGTTGATGCCGAAGAGCTTGCCCCAGAAGCGCGTCATGTCCTTCCAGACCACCTGGCCTGTCATGACGTAGACGCTTTCCATGATGACCAGCAGCCAGACCATGCCCAGCGTGAGCGGCACGAACAAGAAGTGGTACAGCGCCGTGGCAGCGAACTGCAGGCGCGAGAGTTCGACCAATTGCTCAGGGATCATCGTTGGCTTCCTTGTTGAGGCTGGGGCACGCTCAGATGCGCGGCCGCCGCGCTGGCATCGACGTTGACCTGTTCGTCCCGCACGAAGCACCACCACAGCGTGGCCAGCAGCGCCAGCTTCAGGGCCACGGCCAGGGCGAGGTGCCGGGTGAGGCGGCGGTCGTCGTTGCTCATGTCCTGATCCGTATCAAGATACGTGCCATGCCCTGGGGGGTATGGGTTGCACGGGGCGTCAGCTTCTCGCACGTGCTCCAACCACCTTGGCGCAGGTGTTTTCCGACGTCATGTGAACTGCCATTATTGGCAGTTGGCATGTCACAATTGGCGCATCTCTACCGCGGTCGATGCCGAGGATGCCCATGAGCGATGTGTTGCCAGAGCTGGTGTCTTACCTGGAGGGCTTGCCGGAGCCGCACATCCTGTTCGACCGGCGGTACCGCATCGTGGCGGCCAATGCGGCGTACCGGCGGCAGTTCAGCCCCGAGCACTCGGTGGTGGGCCGCACCTGCTATGAGGTGTCGCACCACATCGACGTGCCCTGCGACCAAGCCGGCGAGAGTTGCCCGCTGGCGCTGTCCCAGCGCACCGGCCAGCGCGAGCGCGTGCTGCACCTGCACCACACCCCCCAAGGTGAGGCCTACATCAACATCGAACTGGTGCCTTTGGGCAAAGCTGGCGGCGAGCCCTCGTACTTCATCGAGAAGATGGAGCCGCTGCGCGTGGCTCAGGGGCAACCCGCCGAGCAGGGCTTGATAGGCCGCTCTGCGCCATTCCAGCAAATGCTCAGCCTGGTGGCGCGGGTGGCGCCGTCGCAGGCGGCGGTGATGCTGCTGGGGGAGTCCGGCACCGGCAAGGAGCTGGTGGCGCGCGCCCTGCACGAGGCCAGTGTCCGGGCGGCCCGGCCTCTGGTGGTGGTGGACTGCGCCAGCCTCACCGAAACCTTGTTCGAGAGCGAGCTCTTCGGCCACGAGCGGGGCGCGTTCACCGGCGCGCACGCCAGCAAGGCTGGTCTGGTCGAGGCCGCCAGCGGCGGCACCCTGTTTCTGGACGAGGTGGGCGACATACCGCTGAGCATGCAGGTCAAGCTGCTGCGCCTGCTGGAAAACGGCACCTACCGGCGGGTTGGCAGCACCGAACTGCGCCAGACCGATGTGCGGGTGGTGTCGGCCACGCACCGCGATCTTGACACCATGGTGGCGGAAGGCCGGTTCCGCGAGGACTTGTACTACCGCCTGAGCACCTTCCCCATACGCCTGCCAGCACTGCGCGACAGAGTCGAGGACATCCCCCTGCTGACCAAGGCCTTGCTTGCCAGGCTGGCACCCAAGCGGCGGCTCAAGCTCTCATCCAAGGCGCTGGCGCGCCTCGTTGAACACGCTTTCCCCGGCAACGTCCGCGAACTGCGCAATGTGCTGGAGCGGGTCGTGGTGTTGAGCGATGGCGACGTGGTGGACGATCAGCAAGTGGAAGTGGCTTTGTCGGTGTCCGGGCGGGCGCAAGCTGCCAAGTTGCTGAAGAGCGCCAGTCCGAGCCCCGCTGCCAGCGCCCGAACTGGCGCGCAAACCCTGCGCGACATCGAACGCGAGGCCTTGGTGGCGCTGGTGCGGTCGCATGTGGGCAGCCGCGCGGCGTTGGCGCAGCGCCTGGGCATCAGCGAGAGATCGCTCTACAGAAAACTCAGCGCGCTGAACGTCGCTGTGCCGCTGGCCGACCGAGAGGGTTGATCGGGCCCGTATCGTTGCCCATGCAGGGCCTGCCCGCGACGCGGCTGCTTGAGGTGCAGGCAAGGAACGCCCATTCGGTGCGCATGCCCTGCAATCGCAGCACCGGCTGCCAGATGTTCTGTTCCGCAGCAATGCGGGCGGTCAGGGCGGAAGGGGGCGACCCTGAGGTCACCATGCCGGCCGTGGCGAATGCAGCGGCCAAGGCAGGGCTGGCCTGGCCTGCTGCAGTCCGGTTGACAGGTTGGTCACCACGTCTTTCGGTGTGCGGCCCGGCGCAAAGAACGCGAACCACGCCTGGCGCACCAGGCCCGGATGGCCCAACTCGGCGAAGGTGGACACCTCGGGCAGACTGGTGTGGCGCCCTTGCCGGTCGCGCTTGGCGACGCCGAGCCTGGCCTGGTGCAGGCCATTGCGTGGGTGGCCGAACTCACCCGCATCTGGCCCTGCTGACCACCGCCGACCTGCGCCACACCCCGCGCGTGGCGGCCTTCTTCGATGCCATCGGTGAGGAGATCGAGACGCTGCGGCCCACCATCACGGGCTGATGGACGAGGCCGTGCCGCTCGCCGCCGGATGGGATGCATCTAGGCGATCCGCGGTGCTGCACCCAAGCCGTCACGTTTGGCCTCAGTGGTTGTGGCCGTCGCCACCGTGGGGGGCGCCCGGCGCGCGCGGCGGCATGGCGTGCCCTGTGAAGGCACGGGCGCTCATCACCCTGGCCCGCGCACCGAGGGCCTGCTGGCTGGCGGCCAGTGTGCCGGCGAAGGCGTCCTTGGCCATCACCACCTTGCCGCCGACCATGGTCAGCAGCACGCGGTTGCGGCCCAGCGCCTCTTCGGGAACGGTCATGAAGTTGTTCTCCAGAACGATCAGGTCGGCGAACTTGCCCACTTCCACCGTGCCCGTCAGTTTTTCCAGCCGCAGTTGGTGCGCGGCGTTGACGGTGATGGCGCGCAAGGCGTCGATGCGCGAGAGACCCGGGTCGGCGTTGATCGGCCCTTCGAAGACCGGCGCGATGCTGGCGGCGCTGTTGGGGTTGGTGGGGTCGCCCGCGCGGGTGACGCCGATCTTGAGCGCCAGGAATTCGTCGAAGGGGTCGATGGGCCAGTCGCTGCCAAAGACCACGCGCGCGCCCGCATTGCGCAGGCTGCCGAAGGGCTCCATGCGGGCAAAGCGGTCCGGGCCCAGGTGGGCCTCGGTCTCGCCGATGGAGTAGGGCGCACGCTGGGCCCACTGGAACGACATGGTGGGTGTCACGCCCAGCGCGGCAAAGCGCGGGTAGTCGGCCACGGCCACGGTTTCGTCGTGGGCGATGGCGGGGCGGAAGTCTGCCGCCGGGCGCTGGCTGCGCACCTGGGCCACGGCGTCCAGCGATTCGCGCACCGCGCGCTCGCCGGTGGCGTGCAGGTGCATGTCCAGCCCGCTGTCGGCGGCGGCCAGCATCAGCGGCCGCAACACCTCGGCCGGGTAGTAGACCGAGCCGAGGTTGGTGCCGGCCACCCAGTTGGGGGCCGCGTCGCTGCCGGCGTTCATCAGGTACGGTGTCAGCAGGGCACCGGTGTCGGCCGGTGCGTTGACGACGCCGTCCATGAAGACCTTGACCACGCGGGCGTTCAGCCCCGGTGCCACCTTGGGGTCGCCCTGGTCGATGCCGCTGGCCAGCAGCTTGGCGTCGGCAATGGCCTTCAGCGGGTCGGCCGCGGCGGCCTCTGGGGACAGGTTGATGGCGAAGTTGGCGCGCGCCGTGAGCTCGCCCGACTGGTGCAAGGTCTTGAAGGTGCGGGCGTGCGGCTCGCCGGCCGCCGCGTCCATGAAGCTGGTGATGCCTTGCTCACGGAAGGCGGCCAGGGCGGCCCGGCCCTGCACCAGCAGGTCGGCATCGGTGTCGGGCGGGATGGCGCCCTTGAGCTGCCAGCTGGCGTTGTCTTCGCAGATGCCCGAGGGGCTGCCATCGGCCAGCCGCAGGAACTTGCCGCCAGCAGGGTCGGGCGTGGTGGCGGCGATGCCGGCCAGGCTGAAGGCCCTGGAGTTGGCCAGCACGCTGTGGAAGTCGCTGGAGGTGACCGCGATGGGGCGGCGGGTGTTCAGGCTGTCCAGCAGCGCCTTGGTGGGGTCACCATCGATGCTGGCGGTGGTCTGCCGGTCCCAGTTGACGGCCTCCATCCAGGTGTCGGGCTCCTTGTCGCTGCTGGCATCCAGGCAAGACTGCAGCCTGGCTTGGAGGTCGGCATGCGACAGCGGCGCGTAGGCCAGATCGCACAGCAGCAAGGCCCGGCCGCCGGCCAACGAATGCAGGTGGGCGTCCACGAAGCCCGGCATCATCATCCGCCCGCCCAGGTCGATCACCTGGGTGGAGGGGCCGATCCAGTGGGCCACCCCTTCGTCGCTGCCCACGTAGACGATCTTGCCGTCTTGCACGGCCACCGCCTGCTGGGTGGCGTTTCGGTCGTCCACCGTCACCACCTGGCCGTGCCGGAACACGGTGTCGGCGGGCGTGAACACCGCGCTGTCACAGCCGACCAGCGCGGCCAACAGCAGCGCCAGCACGGCGCCGCACATCTTCATCTTGTTCATGCACTCTCTCCTGCCCAACGTGGGCGGGGGCCACCTTAACCAGCCGTGTGCGGCTCGGCCCCTCTGCAATTGAGGAGGGGCGGGTAGGCCCGGGGAGCGCCGGTTCAGCGGCGGGTGTGCAGCGCGCTGCCCAGTTCAACCTTGTTGCGCACTCCCAGTTGAAGGTAGGCGTTGCGCAGGTAGGTGCGCACGGTGGCCGGGCTCAGCCCCAGCAGGCGCGCAATCTCCTTGTAGGAGCGCCCCTGGGCGTAGAGCAGGGCCACGCTGCGCTCGCGCGGCGCCAGCCCGGCCGTCTGGCCCTTGCCCTCCAGCGACAGCACCCACAGTTCGCCGCAGGCTTGAACCGTCAGTTGCTGCCCACCCAGGGCCAGTGTTGCGGGCGCGCCTTTGAGCGCGGGTGTCAGCGCCACCGGCAAGGCGGAGCCGGTCCACTGGGGGTGGGTGGCGTGCAGCAGGCGGCCCAGCCGGTTCCCCAGGTAGAGCAGGTTGCCATGGTCGTCCGCCAGGGCAAAGGCGTCGGTGGCCTTGGGGGCGGTTTGGCGCAACAACTCCTGAACCCGGGCGTGCCAGTGGCTCAGCAAATGCTGCATGAACTCTTCGAGCAGGCAGCCATCGCGCTCGTCGAACGCCGGCGAGTCATCGCTGCGGTACATCGAAACGAAGAACATCAGACCGCTGCCCGGCAATTCGACGGTGACTGCCATGGCGTGGAAGAGCCCATGCCGGCGCGAAAAGGCATCCACCGCCGGATCGGGATCGTCATACCCCGAGCTGCGCACCATCACGCCCAGCTGGCGCATGGAGTCGCTGGCGAAGACATCGCCGTCGGCCAGGCGATTCCACTCTTGCGCGAAGGTGGCACTCAGGTTGATGCGCCCGTGCAGCCAGTTGCGCCGCGTTTGCCCGGGCGTAGCGTCAGAGCACTCGCCCCACCAGGCAGCGCGGAACGGCAGCAGTGGACGCAGCGCCTGCAAGGCGTCGTGCACAAACCGGTTCGGCCGCACCGTGCGGGCGACGTCGCTCAGTTTCAGCAGCGTGGTGCTGAAGGCCCGCAGCGTGGCCAGGTCCAGCGGCGAGGCCGTGGCTGCGCCAGCAGCGCGTTCGGCTTGCGGTGGGGTGGTCGTCGTGGACGAAGGCAAGGTGCAAGGCTCTGGCTGAGGCGGGGACGCTGGCCGGCCAGCGCACGGATGAACAGTTGCAGCGGCGGATTCAATCGGTTGGCGCAACACATGGGCTGAAGGTCTCAACCGGTGTTCGTGGGCCCAGCGTTGCCCTGGGCTCACGTGGCAATTGTCTCGCGATGGCGCTGGGTCTGGTCGCGGCAGGCTGCCGTGGCGCGGGCCCACTTGCGGCACACTCCCTGCAATGCCTGCCGCCAAATCTGCCGTCCCGACCGAGGCCTCGCCCAGACTCTTCAAGAGCGCCAAGGCGTTCGAGACCTGGCTGAAGCGGCATCACGCCACCTCCGAGGGCCTTTGGCTCAAGATCGCCAAGCGGGGCGCCAAAGAGCCCAGCGTCACCTACCCCGAGGCGGTGGAGATCGCCCTCTGTTGGGGCTGGATCGACAGCCAGAAGAAGGGCCTGGACGACCAGCACTTTCTGCAGCGCTTCACGCCCCGTCGCGCGCGAAGCATTTGGTCGAAGATCAACGTCAACAAGGTCGCGGCCCTCATCCAGGCGGGCCGCATGCAGGCGCCGGGCCATGCGCAGATAGCGGCCGCGCAGGCCGACGGACGTTGGGCCCAGGCCTACGACGGGGCACGCACATCTGCGGTCCCCGATGACCTGCTTGCGGCGCTGGAAGCACAGCCCAAGGCCAAGGCCTTCTTCTCAACGGTCAACGCCGCCAATCGCTACGCGGTGCTGTGGCGCATACAGACGGCCGTGAAGGCCGAGACGCGCGCCAAGCGCATCGCCCAGTTGGTGGAGATGCTGGCGCGCGGTGAAACCCTCCACATTTTCAAACCCCGCGACCAGGCATGACCGAGGCCAAGCCGATGTCCACCCCGCCCATGACCAACGCCCCGTACACGACCCTTCCGACCTGGCCCCAGGCTTACCCGGCCAGCGGCGCCAGCGCCACCCTGAAATGCCTCAACGAGGATTTCATCGTCACCGAGCTGCCGCTGCAATGGCCCTCTGGTGCGGGCGAACACCTCTGGCTGGAGATTGAAAAGAACGGTGCCAACACCGCCTTCGTGGCCCAGCAGCTGGCCGAGGCTGCCGGCGTGAAGGACTGGGACGTGGGCTATGCCGGCCTCAAGGACCGCCACGCCATCACCCGCCAGTGGTTCAGCATCTACCTGCCGATTGGGAAAGGCAAAGGCGAGACGCCCGACCTGACCCAGCTTCAGCACCCGGAATTCAAGGTGCTGGGTCAGAGCCGCCATGTGAAGAAGCTGCGCCCCGGTGACCTGCAGGGCAACCGGTTCCGCATCGTTCTGCGTGACGTGACCGGCGGCCCAGAAGCGATGAAGGCCATCGAGACCAACCTCAAGGCCGTGGCCTCACAGGGCGTGCCCAATTACTTCGGCGCGCAGCGTTTTGGCTTTGAAGGCGGCAACGTGGAGCAGGGCAGGGCCATGCTGGCGCGCGAGATCCGCGTGCGCAACCCGAAGAAAAAGGGCATCTACCTGTCGGCCGTGCGCTCCTTCGTCTTCAATGAGGTGCTGGCGCTGCGCATTCAGCAGGGGCTCTGGGGCCAGACCCTGCCCGGCGACGTGATGGACGAGGCCGGCCGGCCCACCGGGCCGCTTTGGGGGCGGGGCCGCGTGACCACCACCGACCAGGCGCAGGCCCTGGAAAACGGCGTGGCCGAACGGCACGCCAGCTTGTGCAACGGCATGGAATACGCTGGTCTGGACCAGGAGCGCCGCACCCTGGTGGCGAGCCCGGCGGACATGTCATGGGCATGGCCGCAGGCCAACCAACTGGTGCTCACCTTCACTTTGCCCGCCGGGAATTACGCCACGTCGGTGCTGAACGAAATCCTCCGCACCACGGAGCCTGACCGGCACACAGAGAACGAGTCCGCGGCTGTCGAATGACGGTGGCCTGCGCGGCGCCTGTCTCCACCTTGGGGGCGAGGGGCTGCGGCTTCTTCATGCGGGCTCCTGTGCGGTGGCAGCCTCGTCCAAGAGGCCAACTGCGCATGGCACAGGAGCACAGGACGAGGGTCAAACCGTGGTGACAGGGTGTGGGCCCTAGTCGTGCTCGCCGCCCTCGCCTTCGCCGGGCTCGACCCGAGGGTCGCGGTGGCACTTCACGCAGTTCTCGAAGTCGCGCACGCCTTCCTCCAGGTGCTTGGCGCGCACCCGGGCTTGCGAATGTTCATGGCAGCCATAGCAGGTGTAGCGGCTGAAGTCGCTGTTCTGGTGGCAGGTGTCGCAGCTCGCCTCGTGGTCGCGGTCGAGCACGAAGTACTTGTCGTGGTCGAAGGTGGCCGGCTTCCAGGCCTGGGTCTGGTGGCACGACTTGCAGCTGCCCTGGATCTGGCGGTGCAGTCGGTCGGTGGGCGCGTTGTGGCAGCTCTCGCAACGGTCCAGCTGGGCGGCGCTGAGCAGCCTGTGCTCAAAGTGCGCCGGCCGCCAGGCCGTGCTGGCGTGGCATTGGCTGCATTCCACCTTCACGTGGCGGTGCACGGTGTCCTTGGGTGTGGCATGGCAGGACGAGCATTGGTCGCGCACATCCGCCTTCAACAGCCCGTGCGAGAACGGTTTGCGACTGCGCTTGGTGAGCTTGGGGCCCAAGTGGTCGCTGTGGCAGGCCATGCAGTCCTGCTCCAGCAGCGCCTGGTGGAACGAGACCTTGATGCTGCGCGACGGTATGGGCACGCCCTTGGTGGTCTTCAGCCCCACGTCGGCCACGGCATGGCATTCGGTGCAGCGGGTGGCAGCCGCACCGCGCCAGGGCGCGTGGCAGGCGAAGCAGTCGGTGGCGAGTTGCTCATGCCCTTTCACCAGAGCGCCCGGGCTGATCATGAGGTGCGGGTACACGAAGACCAGCGCCACCAGGGCCACGAGGTTGAGCAACAGCACGATCAGCGTGACCGAGGGCTTTTTCATTGCCAGCCCCAGAACAGCAGGATGGCCACGATGTGGGCCAGGGCCAGCACCACGAACACCAGCGTGATCGGGAAGTGCACCACCCGCCACTGCTTGACCACATCGAAGGTCAGGCTGTCCCAGTACAGCTGCTCTTCCAGTTCGGCCTCGGGCACGCCGCGCGTGCGCAGGTGTTGCCGTGCCTCTTCCAGGCGGCGGCGCGAGCGGTCGAGCAGGAATTTGCCGGTGAGGCCACTGCCCACGTTCACCAGCATGGCCCACACGGCCAGCCAGCCCAGGATGGCGTTGAAGTGCACGCCCGCATGCACCAGCACCAGCAGCGAGCCCAGCCAGGCCAGCAACTCGTGCCAGCGCAGCAGCGTGGCCGGGTGGCCACTGCGGATGAGCTTGCGCTTGCGCAGCGAGTAGCTGGCGGAGGCGATGATCAGCAAGGTGCCGGGGATGCCCAGCCAGCGGCCTATCCACAGCAGGTTCAGCACATGCAGCAGGCCGTCCAGCGCCAGCGCCAACCCGGCCAGTGCGGCGAAGCTGACCACAAAGGGCAGCACTTCTCGGCGCAGCAGGCGGGCTTGGTGCGGCATCAGGCCTCCAGCACCAGCGCAGCGCTGGGCCGGCCCACGCAGAGCAGGCAGTGGCCGGCGGCCACGTCGTGGTCGGGGGCGTGCTCGTACTGCACCGCGCCTTCGAGCAAGCGGGTCTGGCAACTGCCGCAGCCGCCGGAGCGGCAGCCCGACTCGACAGCAATGCCATGGCGCTCGGCGAAATCGAGCAGCGAGGCGTCCTGGCCGTTCCAGCTCAGGGTGCGGCCAGAACGCTGGAACCGCACCTCCACCGGGCTTGCAGCGGCCACCGGCGGCGGGGTGGCGCCAGGCAGCTTGACCGATGCGGGACCGAAGGCCTCGAAGTGGAGGTCGGACACCGGCACACCCCATTCGGCCAAGGCCGGCACCAGGGTCTGCATCATGGCTGCGGGCCCGCAGATGTAGAACTGGTGGCGGCCATGTGGCAGTGTCTGGCGCAGCAGTTCCACGTCCACATGGCCGTGGTGCTGGAAATCGCGCCCCAGCACGTCGGCTGCGGCGGGGCGGCTGTAGGCCACATGCAGATGCAAGGCGGGGTGCTCTGCCGCCAAGGCCTGCAGCTGCGGCTTGAAGGCGTGCTCGTGGCCGTTGCGCAGACCGTAGTACAGGTGCACCGCGCGCTGGGGCTGCACCTGCAGACACCAGCGCAGCATGCTCATCATGGGGGTGATGCCGATGCCGCCGGCGATCAGCACCACGGGCACGCTGGCGTCGGCGTCAATGTGGAAGTGGCCGGCCGGTGCCTTCACCTGCAGGACGGTGCCCACCTGCACCTGGTCGTGGAAATGGTTGGACGACAGCCCCGGCGGCCACCCGGGGTGGTCTGGCGGCGCCGGCACGCGCTTGATGGTCACGCGGTAGTGCGTGGGGTCGGGGCGGTCAGACAGCGAATAGCAGCGGCTGATGTGGCGCGCTGCGGCCACCTCATCGCCAGCCAGGGTGGCCACCTCCAGCGAGAAGGTCAGGAACTGGCCGGGCTTGAACGCCGGCAGGGGCTGGCCATCCACCGGCTGCAGGGTGAACGAGCACTGGGTTTGCGCGGCGTCCTCGAAGTTGCGCTGCACCACCCGAAAGGCACGCCAGCCGTCCCAGGCCGCGTCAGGTCTGGGCTGGGGTGGCGTGGACGGCAACCCAGCCGGTACCAGCCCCGCGCCTCTGCGCCGCACCAACACGCCGATGCCGATGGCCAACTGCAGCAGCAGCGCGGCGGTGATCAGTCCAAGCAGTCCAACGGCAGTCATCGCGGTTCAGCGGGGCGTCAAGCCGCCGCAGCTTGCGGCCTGTTGTGTGAGTGCGTATTTTGAAAGTCAGCGAAGCGTGCCCGCTTGAGTGGTGTCAAGGCGAGCGGCGCGCGGGGCGGGCCATTCAGAAACCCTTAAGAGCCTGGCACAGGCTGACGTGGAATCCGCAGCGGAGCGTGCACAAGCGGCCGCTCATGTCGACAGCTGCAGGCCCGGCGCACGCGGTGTCGGCAGCGCAGCGGTTGCTGCGGGTGGTGTTGGTCCCTCGAAGTCTCGGCTCTGGCTTCACGGCGGGCATCTATGCTGCTCAGTGAATCCGCAGCACCTCAAACCGCTGTTGGATGGGAGCGACCTGTATCGACACCTCATCACCCTCACATTTGCCCAGCATGGCCCTGCCCAGCGGGGCATCGCTGCTGATGACCTGAACGAGCTGAGCGCCGCTGACCAACTTCATGCTTCCCCCAGCCGGGCCGAGAAAGAGCAGTTGCTGCCTGTCGTCGGAATCGACCAGGCAGACCAGCGCGCCGAGCTGGATGCCTTTGCTGGCGTCATAGGGCCTCGGGCGGAATAGGCGCCAACGGGCCATGGCCTGGCGGATGGCTTCGGCTCGACGGGCCTGGCCGGTGGCCAGATAGGCGGCTTCGAGTCCTAAGGTGTCGTATTTGTTTTCGGCGATGTTTTCTTCGTGAGTCGCCGTTTCATGGGCCGCCCGCACGGCCTGTTCGGCTTGCAGCAGGTCTTCGGCCAGGCGTTCCAGCACCTGCTGCTGCAGCAAAAATTTATCCATGATGAAAGATGGGCATCTCGAACAAGCGGGAGCGGGTCTTGATTGTCCAAGGCTCGACCAGCCTTGGACGCTTCTGTGGGCTGCAGATCAACTTCAGCCATGGGTGAGACGGCGCCTCGCGATCCGATTGACGCGACCAGTGCGCCAATCTTGTGTTCATTCATGCGACGCCGCTCGTAGCCCAAAGGCTCGTGGCAGGCGCTGTGCGAAGGTCGTTTGGGCAACGTAGGCTATATGTCGCCCACGCAGCCCGCGTAGCACAAAAAACTAGGGCCCGCTTGTGATTTGAAGCATTGCTTTGCACCGGGGCGGAAGCAACGGGTTGCACTTCGATCCTCCCCGCGCCGCTGTTCCCGGCCGCTTTGAACATCGCTTCCTGGTCGAGGGGAACGAACCGATTGCATATTGTCGATGTGTGCTGATAAGCCTTGCACTTTGTCAGATGCGCCTAGTTTGGTCAGGGCATCCTGCGGCGACCCACTCGATCGCGAGGGCGCGAAGACTTTCGCGATGGTGCGAATAGGGGAAGTCGCTGCGGACCATCACAAAGTAGTCCTCCCCGTTCCACTTCGGGATAGTGTTCTCGTTGTGGGTTACGAATGGGAAGTCGACAAGCGCTTCAACTTGGCCCGCCAAAATTCGCGCGCCGGTCGTGAGGTGGTTGAAAACGACGATTTCATGGTTGTTCAGGTCTGAAGCGACCTGTACGTCCGAGGGGGACTTGCTGTAGAAGCTGACTTGCGCCATGGAGATAGCCCTGCCAAGAGTGAGAACCGTTTTACTGCTGCCAGCAGCGGCTATTTGTGAGGTCTGCTAGTCTCATCCAGTCGCCCTCTATGCGATCGTGATCATGGTCAGCACCGCGCCTTCGGGAAGCTTGATCGACTGCGACCAGACCTCCATCCGATACGTGCCCGGGCCGCTGATCCAGCGCGCAGCACTTTCCCGCTTCGGACGGCTCAGCCCCTTGCCGGCACCGAAAGCCATTTCAAACGCGATCGTGTCCTGGTGCAACTCGTTCAGGATGTAGAAGTCGGATGAGAAGTCCCGGCTGCGTCTGGACCATTTCAATCTGCGCTGATCATGGCAGGTGATGGCGGCCGGTACCTTTGCACGCTGCAGCAACTTCAGTGCGGACGCTGTCAAACTGGCCTGAAAATCGCCGCCCATCGCATTGGCAAGATCAAGGCTGGGCTTCCGATCCGCCACCCATGGCCAGACCAGATAGTCGGGAAGGATCAGTTGGCTGGCGTAGCTGTTGGCATCGGCTTCGATGGATTTGGCTTCAGCGTTCTGTGGGCCGATGTCCGTGCTGGAGCACTTGAACGATGTCCGCTTGGCGTCATGCATCCAGTGGGCCAGCTCATGTCCTAACGAGAAGCGCCTTCGTCCAAGGTTGTCGTCCATGGCGATACTGATGACGGCTCGATCACCGGCGGCCACCAGGCGTGCCGCGCAACCATCGAGTCTTCGGTAGACGACGTGAGCGCCCCTGGCACCGGCGATCGCCTCCAAATCAATGTGCTCTGGCTTCCTGACTCCATGCCCCCAGAGCAAGAGCTCCGGTCGGCTTAGCCTGTCGACATCAACCGCCATCATCGGCCTCGGGGATCTTGCCCATCAGCACAAGATCGTCGTAGAGCGTTTCTAGGTCGGCATCGCTCTGACGTGTTCCTTCTCGGAACGCTGTGGCCAGTTGCGGCTCAGCCGCGAAGGCTTGCGCGATGCGTTCCTTAATGCGATCCAGCGTAGGCCGCAACGATTTCTTGGGGGCGGCTCGCTCCTGCATGGCCGCTTTTGCGAACGCGGCATGTTCACGAAGGCTGGCAGCTAGAACTTCATCGAGATCCAGCGCGATCCTGTCAGCCAGTTGATCGGGGTCGATGCCTTCAGCTGCAAACTCGGCCCGGATGTCTTCGTCCGACGCAGTTTCGAGGTCTTTGAGTGCCAGCGCTCGAACTGCGGCGAGCGTCTTCTGTGATTCGTTGGTCATCGCTGACTCCTTCCTGGCATCAATTTGTCCACCTGCCTCCTCAGCCGCCGCCGCGCCGTGTCGTAGGTCCTCTGATCGAGATCGAACAGGGCGAGTACCTCAGCTACAGGCATCTCTGCCTTCTCGCCCTCGATGACAGCCAGCACCTCTTGATCGTCCTTGAAGTGGGCTTCGATGACTTGCGCGTCGGCCCAGGCCCGTTGCTGCCTGTCAAGGGTGTCTTCCACCTCAATGGCTTGTTCCACGACGTCAGTGTTCCAGCGGCCGGCCCGGTGGATCACGGTGTCCACGTCCCCGGCATCGCCGGCCAATACCTCAAGTCGGTCGGTCTGGGTTTGAGCAACCGACTCCCGGGATGTATCCGCGATGCTGTCCATGCAGCCGGACAAGAAGGCTGGAAGCGGTACCCGGTCAATGGGCCATGGGCGACCGCGTTCGCCGTCCTGTCTGGATCCGCTTGAGGCGATGAAGGCGCGCTTCACCGCCTCATTGAACAACTCCTGGGGATCGGTGTACTCGGTTCCCCATACAAGCAGCCGGGCTCTTGCGAACAGGCGCAGCCGCTCGGCGGCAGTCAGCATCGTCAGCGCACGGGATAGGTCCTCAACACTGGCATGGCGTTCTGAAGACAGTTTCGGTGGCACGGCTCCTCCCTGGGCTTTTATGTGTGCGGTCGTGATTCTCCACGCGGACAGCGGTCGAACGTGTCCGCGCTGGATTTGACGACCGCACACCTATGTAGCGGCACTTCCGCCGCGACAAGGAACGTCAATATGAGCAAGCGCAATCAACATGTGGTTCCCCGTGAAGATGGTTGGGCGGTCCGGGGTGCCGGTGCCCAGCGCGACACCCAAGTGTTCGACCGTAAGCAGGATGCGGTGGATCGCGCCCGGGAAATCTCGCAGAACCAGAAGTCCGAACTGGTGGTCCATGGCCAGAACGGCCAGATTCAGTACAAGGACAGCCACGGCCACGATCCGTTTCCGCCTAAGGGCTGATGCAGCACAAGACCTGGGCCACCTTGGAGACGCCAATGGCGGTCCCGGCATCCATGCCATCTCCCGTCACATCTGAAAGGAGTCCAACTTGGCTCTGTACAAGCATGGTCAATTTCTGAACCAGTCCCAACACGAAGCCTTCGACGCCCTGCATTCACCCGGCTCCATCGCCCCGAACGCCGGTATCTACCGCTGCGCCGGATGCGGTGATGAGATCGGGATCGCGAAAGGTCATACCTTGCCGCCGCAGAACCACCATCAGCATGGCTATGGTCAGGGGGCTATCAGGTGGCAACTGCTGGTCTTCGCTGTCCAGCGAGCGTGACCAATCGAGTCAGGCCTTCGTCTATCGACGACAAAACGGCGAAGGAAGAACTGAAAGTGGCTCACCATGTGAGCCACCCTGGAGGGACGATCTTATGACGGAAAGCAATATCTTTTGACAGGGAGTCTGATCGATGGCCAATCTCGTACCTATGCAGTCGCGTCTTGGGGAGTTGAGCGCTCTGGAGACCAACCTTTGGCGGGCCTTCAAGGGCGCAGAGGCGAAATACATCCCCCCGTCACTCAACCCTTGGTCGGTCACCGCGAACTTTCTGCGGCTGAGGCGGCAAGGCTACCTGCGGCTCTATGAGTTCTATCCGTTATACGGGCTAGTCGCCATCTCCGCGGCTACGGCTGCAGTTCGCGGCATTCACTGGATGTTTGTCGTCTACATCGCAGCGCTTTTGCCGATGTTCGTTTTCCTCGGCAAGTACGTCAAACAATTCGCGTTCGAGAAGACAAACTTGCTGGGCCTTGATCGCTGTAGCTTTGGCGTGGCCAACCTGCCGTTGTTGGTATACGGCATGGCCAAGATCGTCTCTGAAAAGTCCGAACCAGTGAAGGACATTGCGCCGGCGCCGCTGACGAAGGAGAACCTTGCTTCGGTGCCGTGGCATCGCCCCTGGGCGAGGCGCTCAGGCTACTCCGGTCGCGGGGCTTTGCTCCAAGTGGTCATCGCCGAGGCACGCGATCTTTCGATGGCGAGTTGCCTTGCAAGGGTGGCCCGGTCAAGGTCAGGCTCAGCATTGCCGACTGGGACTTTCTGACCTACCCATCTATCAAGGTTCTCGATCACCTGGATGTGCTGCCGACGCTATCGCCGCATGTGTATGCATCGGGTGACCGAGGCGACGATTCCGACGTCGCGTGATGTTCAACGGCGCTTCGGGTTCTTCCGCCACGCGACCCATCACCAACGAGTTGCGCTGCGCAGGTGGAAGGAGAGCGGTGAGACTATGGACTACGTCGGTGAGTGGCACACCCACCCTGAAGATGCACCATCGCCGTCGGGCGTCGATCTCCAGCATTGGAGAGAGATTGCGCAGGCATCCTCAAAGCCGATGGTGTTCTTGATTGTCGGGAGGGTCTCCAACTGGTGCGGAGTAGGAATGGGAACCGAGTTGGCATTTGTCTCTGGCGATTGCTCCTGACTTTGCAGAAGCATCGAGAAGAGTTGGCGACTTACTACTGGAGCGAAGGCGCAGTTTCCAACGAACGGAGCACGGCAAACTGCGGCCATTATGGCGCTCAGGCCGTGGAGATGCCTATGCCGCACGGCTCAACCGTCCGAGGGTTGCGAGATCCGAATCCACTCGCCCGCCAGCGCCTGCAGGCACGCCGGGCACAGGTCGAGCCGGACGCGGTTGCCATCGCCAAAGACGGACCCGTAGCCAGCAACCTGATCGATGGAGACGAACTCCTGAAACACGGCCTCGTCTCGACGTACCTCGCTGCCGCACCGGTCGCAGCAAAGCCCGTGGACGACTTCGATTGGTTCGACGCGTGTCTTCTTCATGGGGTGGCCTCCAGCATGGGCTTCTTCAGCGTGTACGGGCGGCAAGGGTGATCGCCAGGACCATCTGCCTGACTTCGACCCAGACTGTCGCGTCCCAGCCGCCAGTGCGCTCTCGCCACTCGTCAAGACGGATCATCAGGTCGATCATGTCTACTACTGCCTGGCGGTCAGTCACGAGCCAACCCGCCGCGGCGGTTGCAACTGCAGACACCTGCGCGGCTCGGGTGGTCAGCCCGGACGGCAGATCGGTGGCCTGATCCGCCATGCCCCACGAATCGGCCGTCGCGCCGTGCGGCATAAAACCGTCGGGGTCGAACTTCAGCCAGGTGATCCCGCCCTGCCACGCGCGAACGGCCAGGCTGGCCACTTCGGGGGGCACTGGCCGGTCGAAATCCGGACGATGCGGATAGCCGACGAACATGAAGGCACCGTACTCGTTGGGGTACACGGTTGCCCCGAATCCTCCGGTGGCCAGCCACTCACGAGCATCTGGTGTCAGAAGGTCAGTGGACAGAGTGACCAGCCTTTCGACTGGGACGGCGGTCATACCAAGTACCTCTTGCGGATTTGCAGCAGCAGTCCGCTCAGCGCCGTCACGGGATCGATGTCGGTGTGCTGCCGGTCCGGAACTCGATCGCACGTTGCCTGGCAGCACTTTTCCGTTTCAGACCAATTTTCAAGCCTCTTCCGGGTCATGTCCATCGACCTCCGGGCATCTGATAGGTAGGTATTCATGCTGCGGGCTGTTCACAGTCGCCATCGCGAATCCGTCGCAAGGCTTCCTCTCGGAGGCGTTCAATCTCTCCGAAGGCCACCGCACGTGTTCTCGGCGCCTGGAGCGTCAGCCCGGACGCCGCAAGCGCTCGTTGCAGGCGCAGGCGAGGCAGGTGCATGCCGTCATCGAACAGCTGCCGCACAATGTCCCTTGCCCTTTGATCCTGGTCCGCGCGCCGCATTTCGCCAACCATTGAGCGAATCAAGCGATAGCGGTCCATCAGCGCGCGGCATTCGTCGGGTACAGGGTGATGTGGCGGTGCTCATCGGCGCTAACGGCTCGGGCAAGTCGCAAGTCATGGAACTCATAGCCGAAGCCTTTGCCTTCCTTGAACGTCGACAGCGACAGGACTTCCGGGTACGTGCGCCACTGGGGTATGACTTCCGAGTCACGTACGAGATGGCTTCGTCTCGCTACGAAGGTTTACGCCGGTTCGCCGTGGACACGCGGGAGCGTCTTCGTATTGCGGTGCATCAGCTCGCTGACCAGCCTCACGATGGTATTGCGCAGCCGGCCCAGGGGACATGGAGTGAAATCACGGCGGATGGCTCCTTGGAAGAGTTGGCGCTACCACGGGTCATCGGATACGCCTCCGGCATGTCCGAGAACCTTCAGCGAGCCTTCATGCGCAACGCGCTTCAGTACTTTGACGTGATTCGGGTCAGGTCAAACTTGAAGAAGGAGCTTGCGCAACCCAATGTGGCTGAACAGGCAACGCTGACTATCAACGAGCGCTTTCTCAGGCGTAACCCGGGCATATTCGCTGCCGAAGGGGAGGGCCCAGAATCGGGCCTTTTCAGGCTGCGCGAGACCGACACGGCGCTACCCAGAAACTGAATCGCCCCGGGTTTCGTGGAGGCCAGTTGGTTTAAGTCAGGCCACCACCTCGGCGGCTTGACTGGCGAGATGCCGGTAGTAGTTTGCCTCAGCCTCTGCGGGAGGTATGTAGCCGATGGGTTCA